>Ga0102593_1000097_pt1 | contig 236284 bp, 167 predicted proteins | sample AraplaCol_mMS_r2_2_FD_76862 | JGI IMG/M metagenome (GOLD analysis project Ga0102593, IMG submission 76862) | Arabidopsis root microbial communities from North Carolina, USA - plate scrape MF_Col_mMS_r2 (SPADES assembly) (version 2) | ecosystem: Host-associated > Plants > Roots > Endosphere...
ATGAAGTGATGCCGGCAGGCAAGCTGATAATAAAGCTGCCGTTGGTATTTGGTTCAGCAGCGTCTGCGCCTTTGGCAATACTGAGCACCAGGTTCGCAGGTACACTGCTCTCATCATCGGTGATGTTTACCGTTGCATTGCCAGTACCCGTGAAGGTGAAGCTGGCGCTGCTGCCACCGGTGAGGGTGGCGATGACTGTTTCTGTTTGTTCTATGATCTGGTCATCGCTTACTGTTACCGGTACACTTACATTATTCTGACCAGCAGGGATCACTACCGAGCCACTGAGTGTGGTGTAATCTGCACCTGCTGTCGCTGTACCTGCTACGGTGTAGTTTACGGTTACATCTTCAGAAGAAGTCACACCTGCTGGCAAGCTGATAGTGAAGTTGCCATTGGTGGACGGTTCTGTTGCGTCTGCGCCCTTACTGATACTCAGTACCAGGTTGGCAGGAATGCTCTCATCATCAGTGATGTTCACCGTAGCATTGCCGGTACCGGTGAAGGTAAAGCTGGCAGACGAGCCGCCGTTAAGCGTGGCGATGACTGTTTCTGTTTGTTCTATGATCTGATCGTCTGTTACTGTTACAGGAACATTTATGCTGTTCTGACCTGCAGGGATCACTACTGTGCCTGTAAGGGCAGTGTAATCTGCACCTGCGGTGGCTGTACCGGTGACGGTGTAGTTCACGGTGACGTCTTCAGAGGAAGTGATACCAGCCGGCAGACTGATGCTGAATTCACCGTTAGTAGATGGCTCTGCACCATCGGTAGTTTTGTTGATGCTCAGCACCAGGTTAGCTGGTATATTCTCGTCATCTGTGATGTTCACAGTGGCATTACCAGTGCCGGTGAAGCTGAAGCTGGTGGAGGTACCGCCGTTAAGTGTAAGGATCACGGTCTCGGTATTTTCGATGAGATTATCATCTGTAACAGCAACTGGTACGCTTACACTATTCTGACCAGCCGGGATGACTACGGTGCCTGTGAGGGCCGTATAATCTGTACCAGCAGTAGCAGTACCGGCAATGGTGTAATTCACCGTGATGTCTTCGGAAGATGCGATACCGGCAGGCAAGCTGATACTGAAGCTGCCATTGGTAGCCGGCTCGGATGCATCGGCTGTTTTGGTGACATTCAGCACCAGGTTAGCCGGTATGTTCTCATCGTCTGTGATATTCACAGTGGCCGCGCTATTGGTACTGCTGGCGTTGAAGGTAAAGCTGCTGCTACTGGCCCCGCTGATCGTTGCCACTACGGTTTCAGTGTTCTCAATGAGCTGGTCATTGATCACCGCTACCGGTATGGTGACATTATTCTGACCAGCCGGGATGACTACTGTGCCTGTGAGCGCGGTGTAGTCTGTACCTGCTAAGGCAGTACCTGCAACCGTGTAGTTTACGGTGATGTCTTCGGATGTGATGATACCTGCAGGCAGGCTTGCGATGAAGCTACCATTGGTAGCCGGTTCAGATGCATCGGCATTCTTCGTGATGCTGATCACGCGATTAGCCGTTGTGTTCTCATCATCTGTGATGTTCACGGTAGCGCTGCTGCCGCCGGTGAAGGCAAAGCTGGTGCTGGTACCACCGGTGAGCGTCATGATCACGGTCTCGGTATTTTCCAGGATCGGATCATTCAGTACGGGTACCGGTACGCTGATGCTGTTCTGACCAGCCGGGATCACTATGGTGCCTGTGAGGGCGGTATAATCAGTACCGGCTGTGGCGGTTCCTGCTATGGTGTAGTTCACGGTTACGTCTTCAGAAGAAGCGATACCCGCGGGCAGGCCGATGGTAAAGGCGCCGTCAGTACCCGGTTCTGCTGCATCACCGCTGTTGGTGACGATCAGTGTGCGGTTAGCCGGTGTATTGTCGTCGTCCAGGATGTTCACAGTAGCATTACCATTCGTAGTGCTGGCTGTGAGCGTGAAGTTAGCGGAGGCGCCGCCGGTCAGTGTGAGGATCACGGTTTCGGTATTCTCAATGAGCTTGTCATCAATCACCGGCACCTGTATAGTGATGCTGTTCTGGCCTGCAGGTATTACTACTGCACCACTCAGGGTATTGTAGTCGGTACCAGCTATGGCTGTACCGGTGATGGTGTAATTAGCAGTGATATTCTCGGCTGCGGTATAACCTCCGGGCAGACTGATCGTGAATACGCCATTGGCAGCCGGCTCTGATGCATCAGCTGATTTGGCGACGCTGAGCACCAGGTTGGCTGGTACGTTATCATCATCAGTGATATTCACGGTAGCATTGCCGGTACCGGTGAAAGTAAAGCTGGTGGAGGTACCGCCGCTGAGTGTGAGGATCACGGTCTCAGTGGTTTCTATGATCTTATCATCGGTAACAGTGACGGGCACTGATACACTATTCTGACCAGCAGGGATCACTACGGAAGTGCTGACAGTAGTGTAGTCTGTTCCGTTAGTGGCTGTACCAGCGACGGAGTAATTGACGGTGATATCTTCTGCGGCGGTATAACCGGCGGGCAGGCTAATGGTGAATCCGCCGTTGGTGGCAGGTTCTGCACCATCAGTTGTTTTATTCACTACGAGCACGCGGTTAGCGACTGTATTATCATCATCTGCAATATTCACAGTGGCGTTACCAGTACCGGTGAAAGTAAAGCTGGTGGATGTGCCGCCGCTGAGTGTGAGGATCACGGTCTCAGTACCTTCTATGACCTGGTCGTCAGTAACGGTGACAGGCACTGATACACTATTCTGGCCAGCCGGGATCACTACGGAAGCAGGGATATTTACATTGTCTGTTCCGTTAGCAGCAGTACCCGTGATGGTGTAGTTCACCGTGATATCTTCAGTTGATGTGATACCGGCGGGCAGACTGATATTAAAGTTACCGTTGGTGGACGGCTCTGCAGCATCTGCGGTCCTGCTTACCAGGAGGGCACGGTTGGCCGGTGTGTTATCATCGTCTGTGATGTTCACGGTAGCGTTGCCGGTACCGGTGAAGGCGAAGCTGGTGCTCGTGCCACCATTGAGCGTGAGGATCACGGTCTCAGTGTTCTCTATCACCTGGTCGTCGATCACGTTAACGGGCACGTTTACGCCGTTCTGACCTGCCGGGATCACTACACTACCGCTAAGGGCGGTGTAATCTGTACCACTGGCAGCTGTACCGCTGACAGTATAGTTCACGGTGATATCTTCTGAGGAAGTTACACCTCCAGGCAGGCTGATGCTAAAGCTGCCGCTTGTGCCCGGTTCAGCCGCATCGCCTGCATTATTTACGCTCAGCACCAGGTTGGCCGGTGTATCATCGTCATCGGCGATGTTCACCGTTGCGTTACCATTAGTACTGCTTGCCGCGAGCGTAAAGCTGGTAGATGTAGCCCCTGTGATGGTCAATATTACAGTCTCTGTATTTTCTATGATCTGGTCATTGGCAACAGCGACGGTTACGGGCACACCGTTTTGTCCGGCCGGGATCACTACTGTACCAGTGAGACTGGTATAATCTGTGCCAGCTATGGCTGTACCACCGATGGTATAGCTCACGGTGAGATCTTCAGCTGCTGTATAAGCTGCGGGCAGGCTGACGGTGAACTGACCGTTGGTACCCGGTTCTGCAGCGTCTGTATTCTTCGTTACGCTTACGATCAGGTTAGCTGCAATGTTGTCATCGTCTGCAATATTCACGGTAGCGTTACCGCTTGCAGCGCTGGCAGTGAATGCAAAGCTGGTGCTGGTACCACCGGTGAGCGTGGCGATCACTGTTTCTGTGGTTTCAATCACCTGGTCGTCCTGTACGGGTACGGTTACTGTGATGTTATTCTGACCAGCCGGAATGACTATGGAGCCTGCGAGGGCGGTGTAATCTGTACCGCTGGCAGCAGTACCGCCGGTAGTATAATTCACGGTGATGTCTTCTGATGAAGTGACGCCTGCGGGCAGGCTGATTGTGAACAGGCCATCAGTGCCAGGTTCTGCTGCATCGGTTGTTTTCACGATACTGAGCACCCGGTTAGCGGCCGTATTATCATTGTCTGCAATGTTCACGGTAGCATTGCCGGTTCCGGTGAAGATAAAGCTGGTGCTGGTACCTCCATTGAGGGTGAGGATCACGGTCTCTGCAGGCTCTATCAGCTGATCGTCCAGTACAGGTACCGGAACGGTTACGCCATTCATGCCTGCCGGGATCACTACTGTGCCGGGGAGGGCAGTATAGTCTGTACCACTTACAGCGGTACCGCTGGCAGCGTAGTTCACCGTGATGTCTTCAGAGGAAGTGATACCTGCAGGCAGGCTGATACGGAAGGTACCGTTGGTGCCCGGTTCTGCTGCGTCTCCTGTTGGGGTAACGCTTAATACCAGGTTGGCCGGTACATTATCATTATCGGTGATATTCACAGTAGCGTTACCGTCAGTAGTACTGGCTGTGAGCGTAAAATTAGTGGAAGTGCCACCGGTAAGTGTCAGGATCACGGTTTCTGTGTTCTCTATCAGCTGATCATCCTGTACGGGTACAGTGATGGTCACGCCGTTCTGGCCAGCCGGTATGTTTACCGATCCGCTCAGGGCAGTGTAGTCTGCACCCGGCGTGGCGGTACCGGTAATGGTGTAAGTCGCGGTAATGTCTTCAGCTGCTGTGTAACCTGCGGGCAGGCTTACTGTGAAAGTACCGTCAGTTCCTGGCTCTGCTGCATCAGTAGTCTTAGCAACACTCAGTACCAGGTTAGCCGGCACGTTATCATCATCGGTGATATTCGCGGTAGCGGTACCGGTGCTGCTGCCGGCGCTAAGATTAAAGCTGGTGCTGGTACCGCCGCTGAGTGTTACGATCACGGTTTCTGTATTCTCGATCACCTGTTCGTCTGTAACTGTCAACGGAATAGTGATGCTGTTCTGACCGGCGGGCAGCACTATAGATGTGCCGAGAGCGGTATAATCGGCCCCGCTGGTAGCGGTACCACTGGTTGTATAATTTACGGTGATGTCTTCAGATGCCGTGTACCCCGCGGGCAGGCTTACACTGAAGGAGCCGTTGGTAGATGGTTCCGCAGCGTCTGCCGTCTTGGTAATATTCAGCACCAGGTTAGCCGGTGTGTTATCGTCGTCAGCGATATCCATATCGGCAACTGCGGATGTTGCGTCTGCGGTAAAGGTAAAGCTGGTGCTGCTACCGCCGCTGAGTGTCATGGTCAGGGTTTCTGTGCCTTCAATGATCTGATCATCCGTTACGGTTACCGGTACGGCTATACTATTCTGATTAGCCGGGAGCACTACGGTACCGGCGAGGTTTGCATAGTCTGTACCATTGGTAGCGCTGCCGCTGATGCTGTAGTTCACGGTCACGTCTTCTGCAACAGTGACACCAGCAGGAAGGCTGATCACGAACTCACCGTTGGCAGCAGGTTCTGCCGCATCAGTGGTCCTGATCACGCTGAGCACGAGGTTATCCGGTGTATTGTCGTCATCGGCGATGTTGACGGTGGCATTACCTGTACCAGTGAACGTGAAGCTGGTACTAGTGCCGCCGTTCAGGGTAAGGAGCACTGTTTCTGTATTCTCGATCACCTGGTCGTCTTTCACGCTTACAGGAACATTTACACCGTTCTGACCGGCCGCTATGAGGGCTGTTCCACTGAGGGCAGTATAATCATCACCAGCTGCGGCTGTACCGGCTACGGTATAGTTCACGGTGATAGGCTCGGCCGCAGTGATGCCTGCAGGCAGTGTAATACGGAAGGCCCCATTGGTGCCCGGTTCTGCTGCATCTGCGGTCTTAGCCACATTCAGCACCAGGTTAGCCGGGATGTTATCATCATCTGTAATATTAGCTGTGGCGTTGCCATTGGTAGTGCTCGCAGTGAAGGCGAAGTTCGGTGAGGTACCATTGGTGATGGCGCCGATCACGGTTTCTGTACCTTCTATGATCTGGTCGTTGGTAACAGTGAATGGCAGTGCTACGCTGTTCTGGCCAGCCGGTAATGTGATAGTACCGGAGAGCGTCGCATAGTCTGTTCCATTGACAGCCGTACCAGTGAGCGTGTACTTCACGGTTACCGGTTCTGCTACTGTAACACCTGCAGGCAGGCTGATGCTGAAGGAGCCGTTCGTATTGGGCTCTGCACCGTCAGCGGTTTGCGTGATGCTCAGCACCAGGTTAGCCGCGGTGTTGTCATTATCAGCGATGTTCACGGTAGCCACTGTGCTGCCTGTTTTCGGAGCAAGGGTAAAGGTAGCGCCGGCGCCTCCGGTGAGGGTAAGGGCGACCGTTTCATTGCCTTCAATGATCTGATCATCGGACACGGTTACCGGTACGCTTACGCTATTGGTACCAGCCGGGATCACTATTGATCCGGCGAGGTTCGCATAGTCTGTGCCGTTAGTGGCCGTACCTGCTACCGTATAGTTGACGGTAACGTCTTCTGCTACCGTATAACCTGCGGGCAGGCTAATGCTGAAGGATCCGCTGGTGGATGGCTCAGCACCGTTTGCGGTATTAGCTACCAGCAGCACTTTATTGGCTACGGTGTTATCATCATCTGCAATGTTCATGGAAGCGGATGTACCGCTGGCATCCGGTGTATAGTTAAAGGTGTTGCCGTCTACACCACTTACGAGTGTGAGGATAGCGGTTTCTGTGCCTTCAATGATCTTATCGTCTGTTACGGCCAGTGGGATGCTTACACTATTAGCGTAGGCTGGCAGGGTAACAGCAGATATGGTATAATCTGTATTGTTGACAGCCGTACCGCTCATGTTATAGGTGAGCGTGATGTCTGTGCTGGCGGTATAACCTGCCGGCAGGCTTACGGTATAGCTGCCGTTAGTGCCTGGTTCTGCTGCATCGGTGGTCTTCACCACTTTCAGTACCTGGTTGGCAGCAATGGCATCGTTATCTGCAATATTCACTGTGATATTATCATTAGCCGGATCAGGCGGGAAGATGAAGGCGTTGCCGCCGCCATCCGTAGCGCTGCCGGAGAGGATGGTAAAGTGTACACCTTCTGCCGGCTCAATGATCTGGTCATCCAGTACATTGAGGTTGACAGTAACACTGTTGGTGTTGGCTGGTATAACAACAGTGCCCAGGCCCTGATAGTCTACACCAGCTACCGCGGTGCTGCCAGACACACTATACCCTACCGTAACCGGCCATGCGGAGGTAGCCACACCTGCCAGCTTCACGGTGAAGGTACCATTGGTATTAGGCTCTGCGGCGTTGGTACCGGTGATCACCTGTAAGGGAGTGCTGCTTGCAGCATTGGCATCCACAATGTTCACCGTTGCCCCACTGCTGGACGGATCTATCGTGAACGGATAACTGGCTGAAGCAGCACTGGTAAGGTCAAGTACTACATCTTCAGGCCCTTCTATGATACCATCGTTGATGGCATCCACATCCACAAACACTTCATTTGATCCTGCGGGGATGACAATAGTGCCGCTGGAAGTACCCAGCAGGTTGTAATCCGCAGCAACAGCGGAGCCACCCAGGGTAAAGCTGACCACCACATCTTCAGCGCTGGTAACGCCTGGCGGCAAGGCAATCCTGTATTGGCCATCGGTGCCGCCTTCTATTGCATCCCGCACTTTGGTGATGAGCACAATATTGCTGTTACCTGTGAAGTCGTTATCTGCAATGTTAACGGTAGCGCTGCCGCCGCCGGAGGCCACGGTATAGGTAGCCTGTGCGTCATTACCACCGGTAATGTTCAGGATCACCGTTTCAATGGGCTCTATGATCGTATTGTCTATTACAGCTACAGGCACGGTCACGCTATTCTGATTGGCCGGTATGGTGATCGTACCGGTAATAGCCTGGTAGTCGGTACCCGGTGTGGCGGTACCTGCACCGATGGTATAATTCACCGTGATGTCGCTGGAAGAAGTGAAGCCTGCGGGCAGGCTAATGGTGAACTCACCGTTGGCGCCCGGTTCTGCCGCGTTAGCGGTATTGGTTACAGTGAGCACCTGGTTAGCAGCGGTATTGTCGTCATCTGCAATATTCACGGCGGCGCTACCGTCAGTAGTGCTGGCCGTGTAAGCGAAATTAGCGGAAGTACCGCTGCCGATCGTGAGGATCACGGTTTCCAGACCTTCTATGATCTGGTCGTCGGCAACCGTTACCGGTATGGCTATGCTGTTCTGGCCAGCGGGTAATACCACTGTGCCAGTGAGATTAGTATAATCGGTACCGTTAGTAGCGGTACCACTGATAGTGTAAGTTACGGTGATATCTTCTGAAGGTGTAACACCAGCAGGCAGGCTGATAGTGAATGCTCCATTGGTAACCGGTTCTGCGGCATTACCTGTATTGGTAACGCTCAGTACGCGGTTGGCCGGTGAATTCTCATCGTCTGTGATATCCACGGTAGCACTTGCATTGGTAGTGCTGGCGGTAAAGGTGAAGCTGGTGGATGTGCCGCCCGTAAGTGTCATGATCACGGTTTCGGTATTCTCTACCAGCTGGTCGTTGATCACGTTCACAGGAACGGATACACTGTTCTGACCCGCGGGCAGTACTACTGATCCGCTGAGGGCAGTATAGTCTGTGCCACTGCCTGCAGTACCTGCCACGGTGTAGCTCACTGTTACCGGTTCTGCTGCTGTGTAACCTGCAGGCAGGCTGATAGTGAAGGCGCCGTTGGTACCCGGTTCTGCTGCATCCCCACCATTGGTAACGGTGAGCACCTGGTTGGCGGCGGTATTGTCATCATCCAGGATAGTAGCAGTGGCGCTGTTAGCAGTAGTGCTGGCGGTGAAGGCAAAGCTGGTGCTGTTGCCACCGGTAACGGTAGCGATCACTGTTTCGTTGCCTTCTATGATCTGATCATCTATGATATCTGCGGGGATGAGCACACTATTCTGACCAGCGGGTAGTACTACTGTACCGCTTAATGTAGTATAGTCAGTGCCGTTAGTAGCGGTACCTCCTACGGTGTAGGCAATCGTTACCGGTTCTGATGTTCTGATCAGGGATGGCAGACTGATACGGAAGGCGCCGTTGGTGGCAGGTTCTTCCAGGTCTACCAGCTTCTGTATGCTGAGCACACGATTGGCCGGTGTGTTGTCGTCATCTGTGATGCCGGCAGTAGCGCTGCTGGCGGTAGTGCTGGCAGTATAAGTAAAGTTAGTGCTTGCTCCACCGGTAAGGGTAGCAATCACGGTTTCTGTATTCTCAATGAATTTGTCATCGATCATACCTACGGATACAAGAACATTGTTCTGACCGGCCGGTAAAGTAACCGTGCCGCTCAGGTTTGTATAGTCTGTTCCGGGTGTGGCAGTACCTGCTACGGTATAATTTACCGTGATGGGCTCAGAGGCGGTGATGCCGGTAGGCAGGCTGATACGGAAAGCACCAGCGGTGGACGGTTCTGCTGCATCCGTTGTTTTCACAATACTGAGCACACGATTGGCCGGTGTGTTGTCGTCATCGGTGATATTTACGGTAGCGCTGCCATTGGTAGTGCTGATAGTGAAGGGGAAGCCAGGACCGGTAGCATCGGTGGCTGTTACCACTACTGTTTCTGTCAGTTCAAGCAGCTGGTCATCAGTCACTGTTACAGGAACGGTTACACTGTTCTGGCCTGCAGGCAGGTTGACGGTACCCGTCAGCGTAGCATAGTCAGTACCATTTACAGCGGTACCTGCTATCGTATAGTTGATCCTGGTGGGTGTAGCGGAAGTATAACCAGCGGGCAGGCTGAATTTAAAGCTGCCGTTAGTACCAGGTTCTGCGCCATCACCATTATTGCTTACAGTGATCACTGCATTTGCAGGATAATCATCATCAGCCAGTGTCATGTCACCTCTGCCATTGGTACTGCTGATGGTGAATGTGAAGCTGCTGCTGGTAGCGGTGGTCAGGGTTACCTGTTTTAATTCCGGTCTTTCCAGGATCTTGTCGTCAATCACCACCACATTTACTGCAACACTGTTCTGACCTGCGGGGATCACCACTGTGCCGGGGAGGGCTACATAGTCCACACCTGAGGTTGCGGCGCCAGCCTCCGTATAAGTAACGGTAATATCCTCTGCGGCGGTCACACCGGCAGGCAGGCTAACTGTATAGACGCCATTAGTGGAAGGCTCTGCCGGTTGAGCGGTAGTGCTGATGCTGATGATGCGGTTAGCCGCAATGTTATCATCATCTGCAATATTAGCGGAAGCGGTAGCATTGGTAGTGCTGGCAGTGTAGGTAAAATTAGCACTGGTACCACCGGTGACTGTCAATTCTACTGCTTCGGTGCTCTCTATTACCTGGTCGTTGGTAACGGTAACAGGAACGGTTACGCTATTCTGTCCGGCAGGAATGACAGCAGTACCAGTAAGGGCGGTGTAATCAGACCCACTGGTGGCTGTACCGGCGATGGTATAGTTCACCGTGATGTCTTCCGAAGGAATCACACCGGTGGGCAGACTGATGCTGAAGGCGGCATTGGTGGCCGGTTCTGCGGCATCGGCTGTTTTCGTGATGCTGAGCACACGTTTGGCTGGCGTATTGTCATCATCCAGGATGTTGACGGTAGCATTGCCATTAGTGCTGCTGGCCGTAAAGGCAAAGCTGGTAGAGTTACCGCCCGTTACGGTGAGAATCACCGTCTCGGTGGTTTCCAGCAGCGGATCATCGGTGACAGCTACCGGCACCACTACACTGTTTTGCCCGGCAGGTATTACTACCGTACCAGCAAGGGTGGTATAGTCGGTGCCGTTAGTAGCCGTACCGCCTGTCGTATAATTTACCGTAATGGCTTCTGAAGCGGTGATGCCCGTGGGCAGGCTAAGGGTGAATGTACCGTTGGTAGACGGTTCTGATGCATCGCCGCCGGTGTTGGTGATACTGATCACGCGATTGGCGGGCGTATTATCGTCGTCTGTTATATTGGCGGCAGCATTACCGTTGGTGCTGCTGGCAGTGAAGGCAAAGCTGGTGCTTGCGCCGTTGGAGATCGTCACAATCACGGTTTCTGTGTTCTCTATGATCTGGTCATTGCCAACAGTGAGCGGTAATGAAACGCTGTTCTGGCCTGCAGGGATGACAATCGTACCTGTAAGGGCTGTATAATCAGACCCACTGGTGGCTGTACCAGCGCTTGTATAGGTAACGGTAATGTCTTCCGCTGCGGTGATACCGGTGGGCAGGCTGATAGCGAATGCGCCGTTGGTGGACGGCTCTGCTGCATCTGTTGTTTTAGTGATGCTCAGTACACGGTTGGCAGCGGTGTTGTCATTATCCGTGATATTGGCGGATGCGCTGCCGTTGGTAGTACTGGCGGTATAAGTAAAGCTAGCGGATGTACCACCGGTGAGCGTAGCCAGTACGGTTTCTGTGTTCTCGATCACCTGGTCGTCTGTAACGGTCAGGGGAACTGTTACGCTGTTCTGGCCAGCAGGAATGGTGGCAGTGCCACTAAGGGCGGTATAATCAGACCCACTGGTGGCTGTACCGGCGATGGTATAGGCCACGGTAATGTCTTCTGTGGGAAGGATACCGGTGGGCAGACTGATGGTAAAGCTGCCGTTGGTGGATGGTTCTGCCGCATGAACAGCCGTGATGCTCAGCACGCGGTTGGCCGGTGTATTGTCATCATCTGTAATGGTCACAGTGGCATTAGCGTTGGTAGTGCTGGGCGTGAATGTAAAGCTGGTGGCGGTACCGCCAGTCACGGTGAGGATCACCGTCTCAGGGCTTTCCAGCAACTGGTCGTCTGTTACATTCACTGGTATAGCAACGCCATTCTGCCCTGCGGGGATCACTACCGTACCGCTTAATGTGCTATAGTCAGCGCCAGGTGTGGCAGTACCGGCGATGGTATAGCTCACTGTAACGTCTTCGGATGCAGTAACCCCTGCAGGCAGGCTGATATTGAATGCACCGCTGGTAGCCGGTTCTGTGGCATCGCTGGCATTGGTAACGCCTACGATCGTCCTGGTGGGATCGTTGGCGTCGTTATCCGCAATGTTTACAGTGGCGGTGTTCTGTGTGCTGCTGATATTGTAGCCGCTGCCGCTGGTGGCGCCGGTGGCTGTTCCCAGCGTTACTATCACTGCTTCGGCAGTTTCTATGATATTATCGTCGGTGATGGTAACGGGAAGCGTTACACTGTTGCTACCAGCGGGGAAGACCACTGTACCGCTGAGGGTTGTATAGTCTGTACCGTTGGCAGCTGTGCCTGATACTGTGTAGTTCACCGTAATATCTTCTGTAGCCATTACACCGGTGGGCAGGCTGATGGCGTAGGACCCGTTCTGGGTACCTTCTGTGCCATCCTGTACTTTGGTGATGGCCAGTACCTGGTTGGCAGTGGTGACACCGCCAAAGGTGGAGAAATTCTGAATACCGCTGAACTCAACGTATTCCACGCCGTCCTGCTGACCAGCGCCAGAGGGTGTGAGCTCGGAGATATTGGCCAGGCCCTGCGGAGCGAGGTCAGACAGCGTGGCAGCGATATCGCCGGTGTGCTTAAACCATGCCCAGCGCTGAGCGCCGGTTACACCACGGGTACCGGAAAGCAGGTTCTCTGCATTGGTCCTTTCTACAGGATCCCAGAAGAGGCGGAGGGTGATGCCGCCGTTAGCGGTCATGTTGGCTCCGGTGTAGGAGATCTGTACTAACCTGCGCATCAATTGTGTGCCGTAGTCTGTGCCTGTGTTCTTACCCAGTTCAGTACTCATATTCCTGTTCACGTCTACCAGGGCAGAGAGTTTGGTTACATCCATAGTATTGCCGTTCAGGTTAATGGCGGCAATGTATTTGGTGTTGTCAGCAGGATCGATGAAGTATAACCAGCCGTTCTCGATACAGGTAGCTGATACTGTTCTCACCACTGCATCGGGCACCAGGGTGGCGGTGCGCTGCGGATGACTGGTAGTGAGGGTGAATACAACACTGTTGGTGAGGGCGGTTACGTTATCGAAGCTAACGATGTTAGAATTGAAATCAGTGGCCGGTATCTCAGTCACCGTACCGGTGGTGAAATCACCATCGCCATCCTGGTCTATCATCAGTGAAAAATCGCTTACAGCAGTACCTGCAACGGTAACACCGGTGAGGTCAAACTGCAGGCGCAGCGGATGCGTAGCGATATCGAAGCTGGTGAGCTGTGTTTTCCATTCCTGGGTAAGACGCTGTGAGATACAGTTGCCGGTAGGCAGGTCTGTGCCTGTAGTGGTGAGTGCAGCGCTGTTGCTGCCTACCAGGAAGAAGCTCTTATCCAGCGAGAAGGTATTGGTATTTTCTGCGTTGGTAGCTGCAATGCTGCGCAGGCCGATGGTAAGGATACTACCGGTGTTCACGCTGCGGGATTGTTTCTGCAGCAGGGCGGAAGCATCGTCGCGGCCGATACCGGCGATGTTAAATTTATAGTTAGTGTTTGTTGCGGCATTCCAGGTAATTACGGAAGGATCGGAAGCCACGTAATTAATAGGAGATGTCTGATCCAGCGTTAAACCATACTTAACTGCGAGGTAAGATTCTACACGGTTGTTATCTGCAGCTGACAAAGCAGATCTGTAGACGATGACTTCGGGTAACTTACCGTTAAAGATACGGGCATCATATACAGCGGGTCCTGATGTGCGGCCGCCTACCTCGAATAAGGTGGTTGCATAACCGGCACAGTTTGTACCAGCAGCTACTTCGATTCTGCCATTCACCGCCAGCTGGCTATTAAGGCCGTTACCGGGCGTGTTATAGATGCCGCGGACTGCTCTTGGTATTCCCGTGCTGGGTGAAGTGCTTACAGCGGGTGAACAGCCAGCTCCGTCAAGCTGATATCCATTCGGACCAGCATACACGCCCATTCCCGCTGAAGGCGTTGGACTATCAACTAACCAGTCGTTCAAGCCATCAAATACACCTCCAAAGACTCCGGCACTGGCATTACCCATTGCGCCTTCCACTACGCTCACACTAAAGAGCGTTGTAGCAGTAGCATTCCAGTCAACATTTGCATTTCCTTTCAGTGATTTGCCGCTGGCGCCACTAAAGTCTACAGCAGGGTTAAAGTTGATGCCATTAGGCACCTGCACAATATCCGCCGAGGGCGTAACAGGATCTGAATGGGTGGGCGTTGCTGCGCGCAGCTCAGATACAACGGTGTTGTTACCACTCTGGTCAAACCATTGCTGTACCTGGTTGCTGGCGTTTGCTTCTACACCAGCATCCGCCTTCACCCACAGGGATTCACCCAGTACGCCACCAGGAGCGGTTACGAGTGCGGCGAAGGTGAAGTATTGACCGCTGGTGAGATCAACGGAAACAGTATAGTAGTCTACACCATTTATGGTAGATTGAGAAAGCGGGATATAGTTATCGCCTGCATCAATGGTGGCATCGTTACTCAATACCAGGTTGGGAGCTGAAGTACCACCGGATATGGAACTGGCAGGAATGGCTATCTGCACATTACCTACTGTGCCTGTTTCCTGTACTTTCCAGATCCTGGTCATGCGGGCAGTGATGCCTGCCTTACCTGTTACAGCAGTAGCGAAGGCAGCGGCAGCGCCGTCATCGCCCCAAACTACATATGATCTGTTAGCAGTAAAATTGTTGGTGTTAGCGAGGTTATCTGCAGCAAGACCTCCCAGGCTGATGATGGGCTGGAAGCCGGTGTTCACGCTCTGGGATTGTTTCTGGCTGAGGCCTTCGATATCATCACGACCGATGCCGGCGATGTTGTTCTTGTAAGTAGTATTAGCGGTAGCATCCCACACTTTGGTGGTGCCATCGGCAGCCAGGTAGTCTGTAGCACCGTTGTTCAGGGTAATACCATACTTTATAGAGAGGTAGGTATTAACGCGCTGTTGCTCAAGCGCTGTGAGCGGCGAAGTATAGATGATCAGCTCACCGATACGACCGTTGTAAGGAATACCAGCGCCGTTCCTGCCCAGCATAAACGTACTGTTGTTACCGGTAAAATTGGCGGTGCCGTTGCCGGTAGCCATACTTATACCATTTTTGAAAATGACCTGCTTGTTGGCAGCAAGTGCTATATCGCTGGTGGCTGTCCAGAGCAATGACTGGTTAGCGACACCTCCTGTATTGTAAGAGATCCTGTTACCGGTGAAGGGAGCATCCCAATACACCACGTTATCAGACCAGGTAGCATGGAGAGTAAAGTAGTTAGCGGAAGCACCGGTAAGGCCAGGCTCAGTAAATATAACGCTTGAAGTGGGAGCGGTCTGGTTACTTACCAGGAATGCAGCAGCGCCGGTGTAGGTACCTGTTTTCAGGATGGAGCTGCCGGTCATTCCGGAGTTGACACCGTCGTATTTTACTACCGGATTGAAATTGATATTACCGGTTGGATTATTCAGATACAAGGGCTGATTAAGCGCAGTAGGCTGTGTAACGTTATTCAGCTCTGATGCATAATCTGTCCAGCCGTTGATACCGGTATTATCTGTAGTAGACGATGTACCATTGTCTGCACGTAACCAGATGGTGGTGCCCACCACGCCGCCGGGAGCTTTAATAGAAGATCCGAAGCTGAAGTACTGTCCGTTAACTACATCAACAGTGGCGGCGTAGTGTTTCACCCCATTCAGGGTTATTTCTGTTAAGGGGTAGAACTGGTCTGTACCAGTCAGGGTTGCATCTGTGCTTGTTATGAGAAAAGTTTCTTTTGCGTTGGGCAGGGCATCGTAGGGCACGGCGATCTGTACGCTGCCTACAGTACCTGTTTCCTGCACTTTCCAGATCCTGGCCATGCGGTAGTTTACGGTAGCGTGGCCGGTGAGCGGTGTTTTGAACAGGGTGCTGGCGCCATCATCTCCCCAAAGCAGATAGGATTGATTAGCCGTAAATGTGTTTGTATTGGCAGTATTATTATCTGCCAGGCTGTTTAGGCCAACTACTACCTGTGTACCTGTATTTACGCTGCGCGATTGCTTCTGATTCAGGTCTTCCGCATCATCACGGCCGATACCGGCGATGTTATTCTTATAGGTAGCATTTGCTGTAGCGTCCCATACTTTGGTAGTGCCGTTGGTAGCCAGGTAGTCGGTAGCGCCGCTGTTCAGCGTGATGCCGTATTTAACGGAGAGATAGCTTTCTACCTGCTGCTGTTCGGTAGTTGTAAGGGTGTTGGGGAATACGATGATGTCTCCCATCAGACCATTATAGTAGTAACCGCCGCCACTTAAGGCATTCTCACCCAGGTAAGCTGTTGCCAGTGAGGCAGTATTCAGCACGGTATTACTGCAGCATGAAATTACGTTTGTAATCCCTGCGCCATTGGCCCTCATCACTACGGTTGATGGAGTAGCGCCGGCTGCATTAGCGAAGCTGGTAATACCCGGAAGCATTGTATTGCCGCCCGCATTGCCATAACGGCTATTGGATGATTCGATATAACGTCCACCACCGCCGATCTCCATCGTATAACGGGTACCATAGCTCGTTGCAACAGGGTCTCCCCAGCTGATCACGCTGCGGTACGCTGTGGCAGCATTGGCTGTTAAAGCAAATACAGTTCTTGCACTGCTGCCTACAGGCAATCTTGTGCCATCCAGGATCATACGGCCGCTCGTGCCGTTGAACTTCACCATTGGGTTGAAGTTGACATTGTCCGTTGCATTATTGGCAAACAGCGGTTGGTTAGCTGCTGTGGGCTGATTGGCATTATTGGCGAAGCTGCTCATATCTGCCCAGCTGCTGATAGCTGTATTATCTGTAGTGGAAGATGTACCATTGTCCGGGCGCAGCCAAAGACTATACCCGGCCACACCGCCCGGCACTTTAATGATAGCGCCGATGGTGAAGTAAGCGCCATTGGGCAGCTGGCTGGTATTGAAGGTAACCGTGTTACCAGTGAAGGGAATTGCCGCATTAATGTTACCAGCGCCGAAGTTCGGATCTGTATTGCTGATAAGCAGGAATTTGGAAGTTCCTGTAATGCCGGCCTGCAGGGTAATGGTCTGATCAGCCCAGTTGGTCTTTTGCACCTGCCATACACGGGGTATACGACGGGTGATGTTCGTATTGAGCGGCGTTGTAGTGAGGATGCTGTAACTGTTGGATGAAAGGCCGTTATCCCCAAATACGAAGAAAGACTTATTGTTGGTAATGGTATTGCTGTTCAGCTCATTGGTCAGCGGGATGCTGTTACCAAGGGATACGGTGATGAATCCTGTATCCACGCTGAGAGATTGTTTTGTATTCAGTGCGGTAGAATCATCGCGGCCAATACCGGTAATGCGGTATTTATAAGTAGCATTATTTGCCCAGTAGGTACTGCCGTCAGCAGCCAGGTAATCTGATGCGCCGTTGTTGATCGTGATACCGTATTTAAGGCCGAGATAGGATTCTACTGTCTGCCGTTCTACATCGGACAGCACGCGGTTGTAAACGATCACCTCGCCCATGCTGCCCAGCCAGAAGAATGCCCTGCTGGCGATGGTACGGGAACCTATAGAGATTAAATTGGGGGTAGCGGGCGACAGCGCAATCGTACCCTGGTTATCCAGCGTATAGTTGCCGAAAAGCTTTACGCCGTTGGTACCATTTGATTGAGTAGTGCTGAAGATATATGACCTATTGGGCAGGAAAGTAGCAAGGCCTCCCACACCTGCTATCGTTGTGCCATTATTTTCCAGGTAGTTGGTCTTGCCTCCGGGCACCGTGCGGAACTCCATCCCATTACCACCGCCTACTGCCCCACTGCCAACAAGCTCCCTTACTGCGTCATACACAGGTGCGCTGGCTACAGCAAATATAGTGGAGTTGTCAGGATCTACGCGGGTGGTAGTCATATCGAGGAAGTCGGCAGCACCGTCAAACACGAAACTGTAGTTAAAGTTCATTCCTTTGGCGTCTGTGATGGGCCGGCTGTTGGTTACACTTTGCAGCGCATTATTACCACTGTTGCTATAGTCATTCCAGTTACTACCGTTGGAAATACCGTCGTCAGCGCGGAGCCAGAAGGTAATACCGGTATTGATGCCGTTGGGGCCTCTTACATTCTTGGCGAAGGTAAAGTAGGCGCCATCGGGCAGGTTGGCGCTGGTGAGGGTAACCAGGCTGTCTGTCAACGGATAGCTGGCATCGCCAGCACCAAAAGTAGCGTCCGTACTTACGAGCAGTCTTGTAGAAGCATCAGCATTATTGTATTTCAGGGAGAACTGGTTGGTCCAGTTGGTTTTATCCACTTTCCAGATGCGGCCTACCCTGAAATTAACATTGGCTATACCGGTGATGGGTGTAGTGAATGTAGTAGTACCGCCATTATCTCCAAATACGAGGAAGGATTTATCGGCAGCGATGGTGTTTGTATTAGCGGCATTGGTAGCGGCAACAGCGGCGCCGAGGGCAATGGTCACCAGGCCGGTGTCTGCGCTGACAGATTGCTTCTGGTAGAGCAAACCATTATCATCGCGGCCGATACCGGTGATGTGCTGGGCATAAGCGCTGTTAGCAGCGGCGTCCCACATTTTAGTGGTACCATCGCTGGCGAGATAATCTACCGGCGTGCCGATGCCAAGGGTAAGGCCGTATTTCAGGGCGAGGTAGCTGTTCACCCGCTGGCGTTCCGGATCGCTGAGCTTGCGGGAGTAGAGCACCACTTCTGATATATCGCCATTAAAGGGGGCGTTATGACCGGCTCCTATATAGTCTTTGGCGCCTGCAGGAGACAAAAAGCTTACTGCATTGGTATTGGCCGTTAGCAGCACCTTACCGTCAATACCGGAGGCCCAGTCGTTGGTTGCGCTCCAGGTATTCAGCAGATGCGGATTACGCACATTTACCGTTGCCGGGTAGGCATAATTTCTCCGGGCGGTAGCGGAGCCGAAATACGTATAGTGATTATTGTTACTCCAGCTGTAGACAGACTGATTGGCGGCATAGGTACCTCCGAATTCCCAGGGATAGCTGGTAGCCGCAGCCGTGTTATCCAAATTGGACAATTGAACGGAGAAGATCTCACCGGCTGTCATCGTATTGGCAAACTCGGGCAGTGAGAAGTAAGTGGCGGCGGCGAAACTGAGGCCAGGATTAAAGTTAAAGCTCTTCAGGTTCTGGGGCAATGCAGTGGCATTTACCTTTGGCCATATGCGGGACGATGGCCCCTGATCGATCCATTGTGTTACGTTGGCAGTTGTTCCAACAAGACCGGAATCACCACGGAGCCATACTTCCAATGCACCGGGCACACCGCCGGGGCCTTTCTGGGCTGTGCCCAATGTAAAGTAAGCGCCGGTGGGCAAGAGGCTGGAACTGAATGTTACCGTGCTATCAGCTTTCAGTGGCAGTTCCTGGCTGATGGTACCAAAAGCCGGGTCTGTGCTGACGAGCAGATAACGAGTGGTGGGCGCGTTCACGTTGAACTTCAGCGTGATGTTCTGTGCAGCAAAATTGGTTTGCTGTACTTTCCAGATACGGCCCATCCGGAGATTGGCGTTAGCGCCATTCACCGCCGTAGTCCAGTTAGTAGTAGCGGCGTTGTCGCCGAACACCAGGAAGGACTTATCATTTGTGATAGTAGCGGCGTTGAGCAAATTGGTAGCCGCTATGCTGTTGCCCAATGCAATCGTCACAAGAGGATTGACAGCTGCCTGGGATTGTTTCTGATATAATTGCCCTGCATCATCGCGACCTATACCCGTGATGCTCTTATTATAGGCAGCGTTGGCAGTGGCTGTCCAGAAGGCCGTTGCATCTGAAGCGATATAATCGGTGGCCGTTGTCTGGTCTAATGTAATACCATATTTGAGCGCCAGGTAAGATTGGATCTTCTGATGATCCTGTGCTGTTAATGCGGTATTATTTGTGTAGACGATCAACTCTGCCAGCCTGCCTTTATAGAGGGCATTGTTGGGGTGACCGATATAGAAAGGCGCGTTGACGCCGGAGAAACTTGCCAAGGTAGCGGTAGAAGTGGCCACACTCTTATTGTTGAGCCAGATCTGCATACTGGTGCCGGAGGGCTTACGAACAAAGGCGAACAGGTTAGGATTACCGAAGGTTCCTCCCCATGCAGCATTTACACGATAGCCATATGGCGCATCGAAGTAGGCCTGGCCATCGCTGAAGGGCGCATAACCACGCCAGTAGTCGCCATTACTGGCCAGTTCAGCGAACAGTGGCGCACTGCCCGGTGCATCCGGGAGGTTCACTGCGTACACGGTGGTATTCTGCAAGCTACCCGTGCCCAGCAAAGATGGGCTGGTCATTACCTGGCTGGTGCCATTAAATGAAAGAGCCGGGTTGAAGTTAGCGCCAGCCTGTACCAGGGATGGCTGCGCAGAAAGTGTACCCTGCTGCTGTGTTTTACCATTACCACTAAAGTCGCTCCAGGCGGAAGGAGCGGCGCCTGCATCGGCTCTCCACCAGGCGGCAATACCTGCATTTACACTCGCAGGTCCTTTGATCATGGTACCGATGCTGAAGTAGATACCATTCGATAACAGGGAGGAATTGATGCTGGCGTTGCCGTTTGCATCGAGCTTTACTTCCTGGCTAATGGTGGCAAAAGCGGGGTCTGTGCTGATGAGCAATGTATTATTGCTGGATCCTCCTACAATCTGTAAAGTAATCTGCTGATCGGTCCAGTTGGTCTTTTGTACTTTCCATACCCTTGGCATGCGCTGGGTGGCGTTCACTGCGGTTACGGGTGTGGTGTAAGTAGCAGCAGCGCCATTATCGCTGAAGGCAAAGAAAGATTTATCTGTGCCGATGGCAGCGGTATTGGCAGCGTTGGAAGTCATTACTGCTGCGCCCAATGCGATGATAACGACACCGGTATCCTGGCTGAGAGATTGTTTCTGGTACAGCATGCTGCAGTCGTCGCGACCAATGCCGGTGATACGTCGTCCGTAGCCGGTGTTGGAAGCGGCGGTCCACATTTGTACGGTTCCGTCGCTGGTGATATAATCGGTAGCGCCGTTGTTGAGGGTGATACCATACTTCAGGGCCATGTAGGATTCTATGCGCTGGATCTCGGCAGGGGTAAGATCGCGGTTGTAGACGAAAAGTTCAGGCACGATCACCCTGGAAAATTCGCCGTTGAACGCGCCACCTACATCCATTGTCCATACACCGGCATCAGAAGCAGCTCCGGTAGTGAGTGTTTTACCGTTGCCTTTAAATTCGTAGCTGCCTGTTGCGCCGCGTTCGAATGAGTAGAGCTTTCCTTTGGCAGTGACTGCATTGCCGTTGTTCAGCCAGGCTTCTACAAATAAGCGATTCTCAAGAGTGTTATGCCATCCAAATAATTTATTACCCGTGGATGAAGTGAACACACGACCTGTCAGCGAGCCTTCCAGCTGAGCCATACCCATGAGGGAATAAGCGCCGGTAACACCGGCTGCTGTGGGTACACGATGCGCATCGTTCCCATCATAATAAAAAGCTTTGTTGAAGTTAACGAGCGCGGTAGTATCATCGGGATCGCCGATCACGGTCATGTGATTGGCGTTGCCGGAGATATCGCCCCAGTTCACGCCATTTACGGATTGGTCTGCCTTGTACCATGCCAGGATGCCGTTGTTTACGCAGGCAGGGCCGCGGAAGCTCATAGGAATAGCATTACCGAATTCTGAGGTACCGCAGGTATTGGCGGGGATACGCAGCGTAGCTGTCCAGAAACCCAGGCCGGTAGCGCCGGGGCCTGCGTTATAAGTAATCGTCTGGGTAGAAGCGCCTGCGCTTAATCCTGTTAAGGACGTAACAAAATATTGCCCGCTCGTTTTGGACGTAGCGGGATCATTGGCGTAAATATCGATTGTGTACTGCGCGCCTGCGGTGATGTTGGGGATGGTGAGCTGCAGCTGGTACTGTCCTCCTCCCAGGGGGTTGGAAGACACGAGGACCGGTGTACGGTTTGCGGCAGCAGTATAAGTACAGTTACCGGCGGGGTTCGAGATACCCGGACCGGTATTATTATAAATGGAGTTGTTGGTATAAATGACCTTGTTGGGACCAGCATTGTAGATCCCTGCACCGCCGTTATCATGGATCACACAGCCGCTTACCTGGTGATCGGTAACAACGGCAGCGCCATAAAACCAGATGGCGTGATTGGCGTTGTTGATCAAGGTATCGCCGGTGATATCCACATCTGCGTTGGCTGCGCCGCTGACAACAATACCGCAACGCGTGTTGTTGGTGAAAGAAGAGTTGATGATGTCTACATTCGTGTTTACTCCGTTATTGTAGAATTCAATACCATCTAAGTTATTGGTGAATATTGAATTGGTAACCTGGAAATTGGCTGCGGAGGCGTATACTCCTACACCATCTGCATCAAATTCGTTAAAGCTGACGTTGTTCAGCGTAACACCTGTTACATCTGTAGTGAAATAGATGCCATAATCTGAATCATCTGTAGTGCCCAGCTTATCGCCATTCAATACCGTATTGCTAACGTTAAGGGTATTAACCGCAGCATTGAAGCGGATCATTGTGCCAGCATAGATACCGGGCCTGCGGTTCTCCAAGGTGGTATGATCAATGGTGATATTACTGGCTGTGCCTATAAAATATACGAAGATAAGATCGGCTTCATTACAATTAACGGTATCCATGGCAATGTTGCTGGCCGTGTTGTCGAAGCGGATAGCATAATCACCGTCATCATCCGAAGAAACGACATCCAGATCGATGGAAGTTCTTTTGATCTGCACGTTAGTGCTGATAAAATCGGAATAGAAACCGAGCGCTACGCCGCTCGACAGCGAGTCTATCGTTACATTCCGGAGCAGGACGTTATTAGCGGTTTCAACCGCACCGCCGGTATTATCCAGTACAATGCCATTCTGAAAGCCACTGATATTACTGTTGGTGAGCGTCCAGCCGTTCACGGATGCATCGCGGAACACAATGCCTTCGCCGCCACGGGTGTTATTCAGCGTGGTCAGCTGAATGTTATCCATAACCAGGTTGGTTTGTGTACCTCCCTGGAAGTGATAAGCTCTTCCGATATAGGAACTGCCAGCGGGCTCCACGTCTGATGAGGTAATATTCCTGATCGTAAGATTGGCAGATGATCCCTGCACTATCAGTACAGAGTTCAGGGCGTTGCCTACTGTACTGTATGTTACTATGTTCTCTATTGTAACACCGGTGGTGTTATTTAATATATTAAAGTCGATATCCCCACTATTGGTCAATGTAAAATTGCGGATCGTTACGCTATCCGCATTGATCGTAAAAGGATTGATCACACTGTTGGTGCCATCTGAATTGATGGTGATCCTGTTCTGTCCATCAATGGTGAGCTTCTTTACCGTGATCGTTGGCAATGAAGAAAGGATGGTGATCTGTCCGTGCACGTTAAACACGATCGCGTGCGGCCCTGCGCCTGCTGCATTGGCATCCAGGATAGCCTGCCGCAAGGAGCCAGCCCCGGCATCATTGGTATTCGTGACCGGGAAATTATTTGCCAGCGACGTGACAGCCATCATAAGGCCAAACAATAACAGCAATAAAGGTTTACAGCTTTTGCTGAAAAAGCGGATACCGGGATGCGTAACATTCAAACAGGACATGGTGCAATAGCTTTGGATAAAGAGGGGCCTGCCCGGCTTGCTATAAGCAGCCGGCGAGCGGTTCTTCAGAGGGACCTTATTTATTTTTTATGCAGATGATCACATCGTATTAATAAAAAACTAACAGATGAGGGGACTGCCAACAGTGTAAATACGTACGGGTTCACACGACGCGAAGGGAGTATAAAGTTTCCCATAGGAAAATGTTGTGATTTAGCAAAAAGGTTAAAGGACTTCGGTCCTACATGACTCTCAAGGGAATTTTTCCAAAGGGAATTATTCCACATAACGAATTTAGACAATAGCGGCACGTGCTTCTATAGTATTTATTCGTAGTGCTTGTAGTAATTATTCTACATAAAAACGTTCGCTCGCAATTAAGATAAGCTATATCTTAGTGTAGTATTCAAGCCTATGCTATGAAAAACATCCTTATTGCCGACGATCATACTATCGTGAGACTAGGCGTACTGCTGGTAGTAAAAAGCATGTTCATCCATGCGAACATCAGCGAGGCTGAGACGCTGGACCAGGCTATCACACAGCTGGAGGAGAAACCGTTTGACCTGCTGATACTGGATATCAACATACCCGGGGGAAACAACCTGCAAATGATAGATGCGGTACGCCTGCGTCAGCCCAAGATCAAGATACTGATCTTCTCCGGATACGAGGAACAACTATTTGCGCTCAACTACATACAGGCAGGGGCCGATGGTTATCTTGTAAAATACTCGTCAGAAGAAGATATAAAGACGGCGTTGAAGACGGTCATGAATAATGAGAAGTATATCAGCGCAGCGGTAAAAGAACAGTTACTCGCTAAATGGCAACAGCCGAAGCCGCAGCAGGAAAACCCACTGACGCTTTTATCCAGCAGGGAACGGGAAGTGCTGAACCTGCTCATAAAAGGTACCAGCATTGCGAAGATAGCGGACATTCTTCACCTGCAGATCACTACGGTGAGCACATATAAAACCAGGATATTTGAGAAGTTGGGCACCAGCAATCTTGTAGAGCTGATAGACAAGGTAAAGCTGTATACCAGCTAACAGGGGGTGAGCTCTATTTTAACTATGGCGCCGCAATGCGGTTTATTTTCTGCTTTCAGCCGCCCTTTCATCTGTTCCAGCAATTCCATCACGATGATCAGGCCCAGGCCGTTATGTGCGGGCGATGCATCGTCTTCCTTCCTCATCGGATGCCAGTATTGATTGATCCAATGCAGCAGTACAGGCGGCAAGCCGGTACCTGTGTCTTCTATGCTCACGACGATCTTATCCACGCAATGCCTGGCTGATATAATGATCTCTCCTTCTCTCGTATTCTTCACTGCATTATCCAGCAAATTATGCAATACCACTGCCAGGGCCTGGTAGTTGGCGCAGAACTGCAGCTCCTGGGGCACATTATTAATAACAACAGTATTATTTGCTTCGGCGATACTGCTGAAGATGTCAGTCTTTTCTTCTACCAGCTCACGGAGATCTACTTCTTCCGGTTGTGCAGCGCCATTCTTCACATGGGTGCGGATATACTGGATGAGGTTGTCAACGAGATAGTATATACGATAGGAGGCATCATAAATAGCTTTGGAGCTTCTGGCCACCATGGTAGGTTCCATTCTCGCTTCCTCTTTCCATGACATATTGCCCGCCAGCATCATGAGGTACTTCATCGGTGTTTTGATATCATGTGTAATGGAGGCCAGCAATCTTTCCTGGGTACGGGCCTGGCGGCGCAGCTTTTTCTCGGAGATGCTGAGCGAGGCCAGTGCAGACTCCAGCTCGGAAGTACGTGCGGACACTCTTGACTCCAGTACCTGGTTCTGCTGTTTGATATGGCGGGTGTGCAGCCTGATGTAGATCACTATGCAGATGATCAGCACCAGCATTACCAGGAGGCGGAACCACCAGGTTTCGTAGTAGGCAGGCGCTACTGTGAGTATGAGTATCTTGTCGGTATAGTTATTTTTCCCAAAGCCGTTTATTTTCCGGACCTGTAATTCATAAGTACCGGAGGGCAGCGTGGAAAAAGACAGCGTATGATCCGGCGTTACGGGGAGCCAGAGCGTATCTCCGTCTGCACCTGAGAGCCGGTACAACAGCTGCAGGTTGTAAGGATCCCCGAAGTAGGGAACGCTCACATGCAGCTTTAACTGCTGGAAAGCATGTGGCAGGGCCAGTGTATCGTCGTGCCAGGGCATGAGGTTGCCGTTCAGCTCTGCATTTTCGATAAACAGCTCTCCACCGGGCAGTCCCGGCTTTACGGTGGCGGCAGAAAAGAACACCAGTCCTTCGAGGGAAGGAAGCGAGATATACCCGTTGGGTAATTTTACCGCACAGGGCTGGCATCCCCCGTTGAACTCATTGGTGTTAAAGCCCCTGTCTTTCCCGTAGTAGTGATAGTACACGTAGGACTGTTCTCCATCTGCGTAAGCCAGCAGATCTTCCCTGGAGGCCTGGAACAGGCCTTTGTTGGTAGTGATCCAGCAATTTCCGTTGTTACCTTCTACCAGGCAGTGGGCAGCGCTGAGGTATTTTTCCCTGTCGAGCGGAAACCTGGTGAGGCGCTTATTGCGATAGAGGAAAAAGCCTTCATCGTAGGTAGTGATCCAGATCACATCGGGCGCTGAAATATTAAGGCTCCGGATGCTCCGGGTATTGAAATGATGGATGGTATCTACATGGCGGGTGGAGAGGTGAATACGGTACAAGTCTTTCCCGGCGCCCAGCCACAGCAGTTCAGGCGTTTCCTGCTGCATGCAGGATACATCGTTGAGCCGGTGTATGAAAGCCAGGGGCGAAGGCATCGGATCATTTGTTTGCAGGGCATAGAGGCCGTTGAAAGTAGTACCGATCCATAAACGGTTGTCGCTGCCGATGTAAAGACGGGTGATGCCGGAAGGGCATTTCCATTTCCACAGTAATGCAGTGGCCGTACTGTTAAACTTATACAGCATGTCGCCTGCTTTATACCATATATTGTTCTGGCGATCTGTTACAATACTGAAGCGATCTCCGCCTGCGCTTTTCTCTTTCAGGAGCGGCAGTGCGGCCACGGGACCGGATGTATCAAAAACAATACCCTGGGCGGTGATGAGCCGGTTGCCGGCTATCCCGGTCTGGGCGTAGTATACTTCATCATCCTGGTCACCTCCCCCGTTCAATACATGAAAGGGCTGCCTGGAAAAAATAAAAAGGCCCCTGGTTGTGCTTCCCAGGAAAATGCGGGCCTGTGCGGCATCATAGTAAACAGACAGGATCCTGTTCCTTTCAAAATCAAAATCGTGCAGTACCCGAAGCGTATTGACACTACCATCGGGCAGAGCTTGCAGCAGGTAACAGACCTTATCGAGGTACAGGAAAGTTTCCTGTGCGGGGAGATTCCAATAGATCTTCATTGTGCTTCTGCGCTCATTAAAACCAGGATGCCGGAGAATATCGCCGCTGAGGGCAACAGATCTTGCCTGCGTTCCTTCAAAGACCATGAGCCGGCCCTGTTCATCCAGGTAATGCAGTTGTGCGCCGAGCATGAAGAAGCGCCAGGGGCTGGTGTTCCGGAAGCGGAAGCTGAGCATTTCCTTTCGGTCTTTCATGAGTTTCACGCTGTCTTGGTGGACCATGAAACAGGAATGCGCATCCAATGGAAACTGGAAGACGATGTTTGCCTGGATGATCTTTTCAAATGCAGAAGGCAGGCCCGTAACGGAGAGTGTGTCTGTTACCCAGGGCTTGAGGACCAAGTAACTGTAGGTTGCCCTGTTTGTTTCTTCGGCATCCTGCAGGCAGATCTTTCCTTTTGTGATGCCCAGCATTTCCTGCTGTTCTGTTTGTGCAGACAGTTCATACTGACCGGCGCCGGGTAAGATGTAGGAGATGCGGCTGGAGGCGATATTCAGCTCGTTTTTATTAAATATCCTGAAATGGTTCCCCCCTTCATAGCGTACCATGCCATTCTCGGTAGCCAGCCAGATAAAGCCAGCTTTGTCGGGAACGATGTTCTTTACGCTGTTCTGCGGTAGACCATTCTCGTCGGTAAAACGCTGTCTTGCATAGGAAATGGTATCAGTTATAGCAGAAGCGGCATTCACAGACAATAACAATAGTAGCAGCAATAATGTGCTTTTGAACATATAGGGTAAAACGGGCACCAGTAAATTAAATCGGTTTATAGGACTCTATCTGTAAAAATAAGCAATGGATTTTAAAGTGTCTGTAAAACAATAGTTGTAATTATCACATTGGTTATCAAGTTCATATATAAGATGCTGGTAATATCACCTGGAAGGTGGCGCCTACTTTCAGTACGCTCGTAACAGTGAGATTGCCTCCGTTGAGCTCAACCAGCTCTTTGACGAGGAGGAGCCCCAGGCCAGCGCCGGGCTCATTTTCGGTGCCGAAGGAGTGGGTACGCTGTTCGGGGTTGAACAGCTGCAGGAGCAGGTCTTCATTCATACCGATACCGGTATCTGTTATGGTGATCTCCACCATGCCATTGGCGGAGCTTACAGTGGCAGTTATGCTTCCCCCTTTGGGCGTGAACTTTACCGCGTTGGAGACAAGGTTCCGGATGATCACCTGCAGGTGGGCAGGATCTGCGTATACCAGTGTATCGTGGGCACAGACATGCGCGAAGGTGAGGCGTTTCTCTGACAGCTGCGCATTGAACTGCAGGGCCACCTGTTCCAGGGCCTCGTACACGTTGCAATAGCGGGGTGTGGGAATCAGGCCTTTCAGGCGGGTGTGCGACCAGCGTAAGGTATTTTCGAGACTGAGCAGCACATTATCGAGGTTATTTCTGAACCTACCCGTGAAATCGCTGATCATGGCAGGCGGCAACTCTTCTTCCATCTGGAGCAGGGCCCGCATGGCTGCCAGGGGCTGGAGCAAGTTATGGGACAAGGAAGACAGGATCTTCTCTTTGGATCTGTTCAGGTTTTCGAGGCGGAGGGCCTTTTCTTCGTTCTGGCGGTTGAGGGCTTCCAGCTGGCGGCGGTCGCGCTGCTGCTCGTATTTATAGTACAGCAGCACCATTGTCATGAGCACGAAGAGGGAAGTAACGGCGATAATATCCCTGGAGGGCGGCAAGGCCTCTATCAGCGGCTGGTGGCTGCTATTATAGATGCGGATGAACATAAAGGCGAACATGTCCAGCAGGGAGAACGCCATGATCATCCACCAGGAGTCCAGCAGGAGCACGATAACAGCGATGTTCAGCAGGAGCAGGAGTTCGGTATTATTGTGATAACAGAGGGAGATATAACTAAAGAAGCCGGGGATCAATGCTACGGTGAAATAGCGCGCGGGGCGGAAATAACCAAGATGTTGCAGCTGAAAAATAAGCAGTATGCACCCTAAGAGGAAGCAATAGGAAAAAGCCAGGCGGTAGTGGGCGGTTGCGATATTGAACACGCATAACGCCACTATCATGGTAATGCTGATGAGATTACCGACATTCAGTGACCTGATCTTTTTTTGCTCTTCGAAGGGGAGGCCGGGTCTGATACCGACCTTAACGATTTGACTGATAGAAAGCTTCATCGGATACGCGAAACTATATCTTTTTCGTATTATTTCTAGTTGGTTAACGATTGGTTAACTAGCGCTTAGCTGGAGATCAGTAATTTTAGAGCGAATTTATAAGGGATAGAGCGGGGTACTCCTACCCTGCTGTCATTTTCACCTAAAAAACGTTAATAAGGATCTCGGGCAAAGAGGGGTCCTTATTACTTTTATAGGCGGAGGTAAAAGAGAGAGAGTTGGCAGTGGGCAGTTGGCAGTTTGGAAGCAGGAAGGGTGCGCTTTTACTGACGATTCTGTACGCTTTTAATGAGGCTTGAGTGCGCTTTTACTGTAGCTTCCATGTTAGCATCCTACGCTTTTAATGTCTGTAACACTACTATTACACGAGGAACTCCCCCGGAAAACACGAGGAATATACTAAGGTAAGCTAAGGAACTTTCGAGGACCATACATGGATTGCACGCGGATACCGTGAGGATCGCATGCAGATCATTCCCCCCATAAGGGCCCAAATTTTGACCATTATTTTTCCACATGCCCAATTAATTGATTTAGATCAAGTCTGGTGAAAAAAGGCCTTCGTAATTTCACAGAAAGGAATTTTATTATTTCACGTTAAAACTGATATGATCATGCCAAAGCAGAAAGGCTTGTTCATTACGGGTACTTATAATGGTATCTGCTACTACAAAATGAACGGGCAGTATTATTGCCGCCGGAAAAGTACGCTGAGCCGAAAACGGGTAAAGCAATCTCCTGCGTTTAAGTTAACTATGAAATACGCAGGCTTACTGGGACAGGCGTCGCGGGTGGCGGCGGAGGTGTACCGCAGCCTGCCGAGGGCGCAAAGGAAGCATGCGCTGTACCGGGAATGGACGGGGCAGGCGATGCAGCTGTTGAAAGCAGGGATGGAAGCCACCATGGTGGTGGAACAACTGAAGAAGCAGTGTGCGCCCGCTCAGCAGACTACAACAGGTGTAACTGCGCCTGCAGCTGCAGCTACAGCTGTTGTTACCACTGCTACTGCGGATACCACTACTACAGCAATTAACCCTGCAACTGCACCTGCAAAACTGGTGATTAAGCGAAAAACAGCCCCTCCTCCTCACCTGCAGACCAAGTATGCGCGGATCTTTGTGCATCCTTCGGGACGGATCAGCGCGACCGGGCTAATGGATGCGGTGGCGAATAAGAGGCGACGACGCTTGCCGGCCAGTATAGAAGAACGGGAATAATATTCAGACGGGTAATCCGTAAATTTATGCTGTCATGAACGCGGATATTCATACCCTGTACGAGTCTGATTTTTACCAGGTGCTTGACTTTCAGTGCAGGTGCACAGATTGTGCTACGTCTAAACCGGAGTATAGCGATAGTTTTTCTATTGCCTTTGTGCGGAAAGGGAATTTCCTGTTCAATGTGTTCAGGCGTTCGCTGGATTCTTACAATGGCTGCATCCTGATCACCAAGCCGGGGTATGAACGAACGGTTACGCATGCGCATGCCGTACCGGACGAGTGTACCATTTTTGCGTTCAGGAATAGTTTTTACCGGGAGCTGCAGCAACGCTATGCACATACGAAATTCTTCAGCGATAATGATCTTCACTCTACCCTATTGCGGACCAATATGGAAACGGAGTTCCTGCATTTCACGATCATGCAGCTGGTATTGCAACGCAGCGGGAGCAAGCTGCAGATAGATCAGCTGGTAATGCAGGTGATCGATAAAGTACTGGTCACTATCACCGATTATACACCGGATGCCCGGATACATGATCGTTTGAAAAAGCAGCATCTTACTACTATCGAGCGTGCGAAAGAATATATTACCGGCAATTTCACACAGGATATTTCGCTGATGGAGATAGCAGGTTATTGCTATGTTAGCCCTTTCCATTTCAGCAGGATCTTCAAGACCTTTACGGCTGTGTCGCCACATCAGTATTTGTTGTCTATCCGGTTGCAGCATGCAGCTATGCTGTTAGGCAATAGCCAAATGACGGTGGGTGATGTGGCCTTCTCCTCCGGCTTTAACAGCATTGAATATTTTACGACCGCTTTCAGGCAGCAGTATAAATGTCCGCCGGCGAAATACAGGACTGGCGCGGCTGCCAGATAGTTTCTCCAAAATAGCAAGATTCCTTAAGTACCTGCGCGGTCTGCCGGGTAGCTTTGCCTTACAAAATTATTCTATTATGAACACGCCATTATTAGCTACACTGGAGAATTCCAGGCAGTACACATTGAACGTTGCCGGACTGATGCCCGAAGCCGCTTACAGCTTTAAACCCGCAGATGAAGTATGGTCTTTCGGAGAGCTGATACATCATATTGCTTACGGCATACAATGGTGGGAAGCGAATTATGTGAAAGGCAAGCAAACCGAATGGGCGCCGCCTGCTGTGCAGGACAGTAAAAAAGAGATCAAGGCTTATCTGGAAACAGCATATGATTCGCTGAAGAAAACATTGAGCAATGGGAAATTGAGCGATGAGGCGGTGAGTGGTTTTCATGCTACGCTGGATCATATTACGCATCACAGGGGCCAGGCAGTGACGTATTTGAGGTGTAAGGGGATTGTGCCGCCGGAGTATGTGTATTAGAGCTGGCAAATATTATGTTGAGGACTTTTCTTTTATGAGCCGGATGATCTCTGTTCTGCCGAAGTGTTCGGCCCAGCCCGGTGCAGTGCCATGATAGATCTTATCCCGGATGTCGAGATTGGGGTGGTAAGAGAGGGCTAGCATGGCAAGGGGGATATCGTTCCTTTCGGCGGCGATGTGGAGGATGGTGTATTGCAGGTAGGTGTAGCGGCGGTTTACCTCTTCTGGCTGGGATTCCAGCAGCGCTTTTGCACGGTCTTGCCAACCGAGGTTCCAGGCATCGAGGACGGTACAGGTAGCCCCGTGCTGCGATAGCCATTCTGCGGCGCGGGGCTGATGGCAGTGGACGGCGAGTTCCATGAGTGTCATGCCATTGGCAAGGGGTGTGTTGAGCTCATTGGCGGAGTACTGTTTACCGATATTATCCAATGCGGCTATATTGCCCAGACCGGTGGCTTCTGCCAACAGGACACGAGCTGGGGAAGGCGGATCGGTGAGATAGTTTTGATTATTGAGCCACCAGGTATGGCCGTTGCTGATCCACTTAAAGCCTGCCTGTTCATACATGCGGAGACCAGTGGCATTGAGCACGGCATAATGCCAGCCTTTATCGGCAGCATGCTGGCAGGCGGCGTGCAGTACGGCTTTGCCTATCCCCTGCTGTCTTGCTCCAGGGACTACTCCCACATTATAGATACCTGCTGTACCGTAGGCTCCCTTCGTAAAGAACACACAACTCTGGCCAACGATCTTTCCATCCAGGAAAGCAAGAAACCGCTGGGCGCGTTCGGGGAAGGCTTCCATTAAGGAAGGAGGCACGGCGCCATCGTTTCCGGCATAGGGTAAATTATTCACCAGGGAGGTATCAGTATGGTTATCGGGGCGGATCTCCAGTCCGGCGGGACTGGGATACTGCCGCAGGTTATCGAGGCGGAGCGCCATCCAGCAGGGGGTCCATCCCGTCTGAAAGCCACGGGCCAGGAGGCGTACGCCCAGGTCTGCAGGCTGGGGCGGATCCAGGGACCAGCAGCCGGCGCCTTTAGGGGGATGGCTGCGGAACCAGGCCATCATCCCATCCAGCAAAGGACCCGCATCATCTTTTGACAGGGCGGGGAAAGGAACGGAAGCATTATTCCGGGGACCGGCATAGATCCAGGTAAGGCCACCGGCGGATTGCACCTCTCCTTTTAAGGACATGGCTTCGACCATGAACAGCTGACGGTGGTTATCGGCAGCAGCCAATTCCAGCTGTGCAGGCGTGGCATTTTGCAACACGGAAGGATCCGATAATGGGGGAACACTCATGATCTCTAAGATACGGAATAATCACAGAGCATTACCCGGGCTTAGCTGTTGATCACAAATTGGGACATGGGTGGGTAGTAGAGCATCCGTTTCCAGTCCATCGCAAAGATCTTTTCCAATATTGATTTAAGATCGGAGAGCGAAGAAGGTTTCCTGGCGTAGAGGTTAGTGCCTTCGCGGTAACAGAACTCTATGCTTTCGAGGTCGCTCATGGAGGAATAGACAATAATGGGCAGGGAGTCGAACTTGCTGTTAGACCTGATCTCGCGGATGCACTGACGTCCATCTTTGCAGGGCATGAGCAGATCCAGGAAGAGGAGGTCGGGGTGCCTCTCGTCCAATAATCTCATCAGGATGTCACCGTTCTCGGCTCGTTTCAGCTCGACCCTTACGGAGGTGATATCATCAACAGCCAGGGAAAATATCAGGTAGTCATCGTCATCGTCTTCGGCCAACAGAACGTATGTCAGTTCCTTTGTTCCATTAGAATTAGTCATAAAAATCGTTGTCGTTTAGAGGAATATTCCCTCCATATAATATGCAAATAAAAGATTATCGAATAGATATCAAAAAAGAATTATCGGCATAAATTTCGTTCGGGTATCTCCGTACCTTTAGGTATCCAATTAAAAATAGCCGGAAGGATGTATCATATAAAACTATCGCTAACAGGCCCGTTCCTCCTCACACTCCCACAAAAATTAAGCCCAAAAGCCCTTTGCATATTCTGATCATCCAATATCTTACGCATTACAAAACATATTATACTGGTTGGAAACAGTTCCCGGCATCTTATTGCATTACAACAACGTATCCGGGAGATAGCGCCGGAGGCGGAGAGCCATATAAGTGATATCTGCAGCATCCGGGAGCTGCTTCTCCAGCGGAAGGTGGATATGATCCTTATTTATACCCGGGACGATAAGGCGGGGTTTCCGTATGTGCAGCGGATACGCCAGGAAGCGCTGGCGGACAGCATACCGGTGTTCGTTTGCCTGGAGCCGTTAGAAGAAGCGGTACTGAAAGCGTTGCTGAAACGCTTAATGCAGAACGCTTAAGGCAGGTGCGTTGTGCATTAAGCGTTCTGCATTTTTATAGCTTTACAAACTCCACACGCCTGTTATTGGCTTTGCCCGCGGGAGTGTTGTTATTATCGAGCGGTTGTGTTTCTCCTTTACCATCTGTTTCCATACGGGCAGCATCGATACCGAATGATTGGGCGAGGGCTGCTTTCACTGCTTCCGCACGGCGTTTGGACAGATCGAGGTTAGGCTGGGCCTCGCCGTCGGCGTCTGTATGGCCGATGATCTTTACGCGAACGGATGTATTTTCTTTGAGCACATTGGCGATGTCCTGGAGGCTGCCGTAGGATGCGGCCTGCACTTTATCGCTGTTCACGTCGAAGAGGATACCGTGGGTAATGAATTTCCCTTCTGTGATCAGCTTATTGCGGGTATCGGGCGCGCCTATCGCCAGGCGGATATTGCTGACATAGAAGGCGCCGCCTTTACGATCGAAATCGGGCGCATACGCTAAAAATACCAGGGAATTCAATGCAGCGGCAGCATCGAGGGCGCGGGGAAGATCGAGCGCCTTGGTGCTGTCCAGGTATACCCGCACGCGTTGTTTTTGCCGCCAGATGGAAACAGTTACGGCATTCTTTCCGGGTACGTTGAACTCATCTATTGCACCCTGGTGTTGCTGGCCGATCAGATTGGAGGAGTAATACAGGGAGCCATGACCGGAAGAAACAGGAGTGAATCCCACTTTAAAACCCTGGCCGGAAGGCGCGTAGTCTGCAGTTCTCATATCAAACTTCTCCTCCACGTCTTTGGTATGCAGCAGTCCGATGGTGATGTTGCTGATATTGGCAATGTTATCATTCGCCATCAGATCTACCTGCAGGGTGAAGTTCTCAGGCAGGTTGCTGGTAATGTACTCGGGGAAAAAGATACCGTCTTTGTTCAAGGCCAGCCATTTACCGGGGCGGTTGCTAAGGGTCACCACTTCTGCGCCGGTGCGGGTGTTCCACTGAGCGGGGAAATCGCCGATGGCTTCCTGTGCAAAATCTTCGTGCACGATGACTTTGGCGCCGGGCACGAAATCAAATTTTGAATAGGACCTGATGTCGAAGTTAGGCCCGGCGTTCTGCGAAGTAGCGGAAACATTCACATCGCCGCTCCCCGGGTTATCGGAACCCGAGCCGGAGCTGGAAGGTGTTGTACCGGAAGGGCTTTTGTCCTTTTTCTTGCCGGCGTTGTCTATTGTGTTGTCCACTTTTTTATCGACTGCGTCTTCTACTTTTCTCTGCACTTTGTTCTTGAGGCGGTCTAAAAATTGTCCCTTTGATGTAAAGGTTAACAGACAGATAAGTCCCAGGAGGGGTAAGGTCTTTGTCATAATTAAAAGATAAGGATGGAAAGGCTAATCAATCGGGGACAAAATACGGATATTTTGGTTTTTTTTGGGGCTATTCTGGGGGAACTATTTTACAAGGTGATGATTTCATTTATTGTTTAGTGTTTGTCGTTTGTGAGATTGCTTCGTCGCACCGCGCACAAGGCTTTAAGGCTCCTCGCAATGACGGGGAGGGAGACCCGTGCGCAATGACGGAAGGAAGCCCGTGCTTGTTGTTCTTGGCGCAGGACGGGGAGAGTTATGCGAAGATTGTGTTAGGAGATTGCTTCGTCGCCCCGCGCACAAGGCTTTAAAGCTCCTCGCAATGACGGGGATGGAGACCCGTACTTGTTGTTCTTGGCGCAGGACGGGGAGAGTTATGCGAAGATTGTGTTAGGAGATTGCTTCGTCGCCCCGCGCACAAGGCTTTAAAGCTCCTCGCAATGACGGGGATGGAGACCCGTGCGTAATGACGGGGAGAAAGACCCGTGCGCAATGACGAGGAAGGAGACCTTTATGTTCATCGCAGTGAGGCGAATGAGCCAGCATAAAACTTAACCCAAAGTTCACCGTGCTGATAGTAAAAAAGCCTCATTAATTATTGAATTTCGCCGGCTGATTGCAAAAGTTTATTTGTTCGGGTATTTTTAAGATACCATTTAATCTATTATCATGAAAAAAGCATTTCTTGTTATCTGTAGCCTGGTATTGTTGCATATGGCGGCCAGGAGCCAGGAGGCGCATGTCATCCTGATCAGTATAGACGGTTTACGCCCGGAATTTTACAAAGATCCTTCCTGGAACATGGTGCATCTACGCCAGGGCATGAAAGAAGGCGTGTATGCGGAGGGGGTAGACGGTGTTTTCCCAACGGTGACCTATCCTTCTCACACTACTATGATCACCGGTGTAAAGCCGCTGAAACATGGTATTTATTACAACACTCCTTCTGAGCCGTTGGGTATTAGCGGTAAATGGATCTGGCAGTATGAAAACATTAAAGTGCCTACCATTTTCAGCCTGGCAAAAGATAAGGGATTGAAAACAGCTTCTGTGTTCTGGCCTGTTTCTGTTGGCTCTCCTGCTTCGTACAGCGTGCCTGAATACTGGTACCTGCCAAAAGAAAAAGGATCGGACCGTATCATGGCACAGGCATTAAGAGAAAACTCCCACCCTGCCGGATTGTTTGAAGAATTGGAACAACATGCTACCGGAAAGCTGGATGAGCAGGACTTTAACGGCGATTACATTGGTATTGACGAGAACCTGGCACGTATGAGCAGCTATCTGATCCGTCAATATAAGCCTGCTTTCCTGGCGGTGCACCTGGTAACTGTAGACCATTTTGAGCATGAGCAAGGCAGGGATGGCGATAAGGTGAGAGCTGCCGTAGCAGGTGTTGACAGGGCTGTTAAAAGCATTCGTGAAGCAGTGGCTAAAGCGGGTATCGAAGATAATACTACCATCATTGTTACAGGGGATCATGGTTTTGTGGATATACATTCTTTGCTGTCGCCTAATGTGCTGCTGGCTAAAGCAGGGTTGTATGATCCGCAAAAGCCTGAGAACTGGAAGGCATATTTTCATCCGTCGGGAGGTGGTGCTTTTCTGCAGCTGAAAGATAAGAATGATACCAAGACAAAAGAGCAGGTGCTGCAGCTTTTAAAAAGTTTGCCAGTGCAACAGCAGAAGACGTTTATTATTAAATCAAGGGAAGAGCTGGATGCGGTTGGAGCGGATGCGACTGCGGCTTTTGGGCTGGCTGCACAGCAGGGGTTTTCGTTTGGGGCTGCAGCTACAGGGGATTTTGTGCGTGCGACGAAAGGCGGGACACATGGGTTTTTCCCGGATTTTAAGGAGATACAAACGGGGTTTGTGGCGTTCGGGAAAGGGATTAGGAAAGGCGGGGTGATACCGCAGATGGGGTTGGTGGATATTGCGCCGTTGATAAGTAAGTTACTAGGGTTAGAGTTGCCAGCGGGAGATGGGATGTTGTATAGTGGAGTGTTGGCGAAATGATTGGAGGAGATTGTATTAGGAGATTGCTTCGTCGCCAGCCGTGCACATGGCTTTGCGGCTTCTCGCAATGACGGGGAGGGAGACCTTTTTGTCGTTTGGAGATTGCTTCGTCGCCAGCCACGCGCACGGCTTTGCGGCTTCTCGCAATGACGGGGAGGGAGACCCTGGCATTTTTTATGCGACTCGTAGCGAAGGAAGGGAGGGATGGATATTATTCTATCCCTACTCTTGTTCTTTCGTTGATGGAAAGCTTTGGATAGTGGTTATTGAAATAGTCATATCCGCGTTTTTCGTTGTTGAGGAAGATGATACCGGTGTTGCCTTCTTCGTCTCCCATCCTTGCTATGTTATCATACAGGAGCTTCTCCAGGTAAACCTGTCCGTTCACAGTCTGACTGCGGATCAGTTTTCCGGTGGGGAGGCTCACTATTTCGAGCGAGGTGGTTTTCGCGCTGTCAGTTCTCAGGTAAGCAAGGCTGGTTTCCGTGTCGTTGAAGGAAAAAGAGCCAGTGTTTGTCAAATGACGAAATAACTCCTTTCTGGTCCTGGTATCAAATACCCGGAGCTGACCCAGTGCATCGGGGTAGGCATAATACCTGGCGCCGGCTGAAAACCTTGCTGCGAATGGAAGCCCTGGTAAAAAACTACGGCCGGCCAGTGAATAGAAAAGCGTTTTACCCTGCCCGTTTGTATACTTTAAAATACCGCCGGGTAAGCAGGAGAATGATCGCGGCCGGTCTGAAGGGCTTGCAGCGATCGAGGAAGTACTTGCAGGGCGGCGTGCATAGTCTGCTATTGTAGTGTCTATACTTTCGGTCAACAGGTTATAGATCGTGAGCTCGCCCGGCTTACTGCTATATACCAGCCTGTTGGTATCCTGCGCAGGAAGCCAGAACGAACAGAGCAGATGTTTGGCTGCAGCATGCTTCCAGCCATTTACATAGGAAGAGGTATACAAATCCATGGAGGTGCCATATACCAGCCAGTCTTTATGCTTATCTACCTGGAGCCAGGTGATGCCGGGTATGCTGTCTGCAAGCACGGGTATTTTTGTATCGGCTATATTGTAAATCCGCAGGAGGCCTTTTTTAAACACGGCGAGTAATTTCCCATCGGAAGACAGTTTCATAAGATAGAGGACGCCTCTGCCGATGCCTGTTGAATCTGCGGCAGCTTCGTGTTCGGTGAAAGAATAATCAATGTTTTTGCGTTTTTCAAGGTCAAACAGGTAGGTCTCGCCGTCTTCTGTAAGGTACCAGATGAAATCCGATCCAGGCAGAAACCCAGCTTTATAGTCTGATCCATAAGTGAAATCGGACTCCTTATCTCCGGCATTTATATTTTCCAGCTTTGCATGGGGGATAGAAAATGCGTTTCGTGTGTTCACATCATAGACGACCAGGCGGCCGGCCTTATCGCGGCAAATGAAGTATCTGCGGCTATCGGCCACTTCCAGGCTTAAGGCATCCGGGATAGCTTTCAGGGTGAGCCTTTCTGATCCATCTTCGGGTGTTCTCCAAATGTTCACCCTGTTCTCCGCTTCGAGCGTAACATAGGCATTGGGATTAAGCACCTGCATCGAGGTACCTCCGGAGATATCGAAGAAGAAGCGGGTATCCAGCAGTTTGTGAACAGAGTCTTTTGCCTTTGTATCGAAGAGCCCTACACGCTGGTAGCTGCTCCAAAGGCGGAAGGCCATGTAGTGGTTGTTCTCTGCGTAGTATTTTTCAGCGAGCCAGCCTTTGCTTTTATTAAGTATACGCTCATTCTTCGCGGCCATTTGCAAGACCCAGATCACACATCCCAGTGAAACCAATGACAAGCCAAGGAAAAGGAGCTTATAGCGCACTTGCCTTTCTTTGTCTTTCCTGAGCCGTTCTTCCCGGTGCTGCTCTGCATATTTTGTAACCGCTTTTACCAGCGTGTCGTGACTTAATTCGTAGGTGCGGCCCAGGTGAGTGAACTCTTCCCGTACCAGGCGCACATCCATCATTTTATCCAGGAGGTCTGGCCGGTCTTTGAGGAGGTTCTTCATCTGGTTATCGGTGAGGCTGGCGCGTCCGCCGCCGGCTACCAGGTGATCTTCGATGATCCTGCGGCAGATATCGATATCCTTTTCGTTGCCGATCTTCCTGAGCTGATCTTCATAGAAGCGGTCCAGGATCTGTTCGGCTTCTTCCTGTTTGATGAGGGTTTCGTCTACTATTATGCTGGCAGCAGGTCTGAGCTTATGTCTTTCGATCACTTTGTGCTCAATGTAGGAGCAGATCTTTTGCAGCTGTGAGCCATCCACTCCATTGGCCCGCTGGCCGTTATCCTGTGGAGCCTGACTGATCAGGGGCGACAGCTCGGGCGTTTTGCCACATAGCTTCCGGAGAATGGTATCCAGCAGCTTTTCATCAAAAGTGAAATTCGGAGATACAAATTCGCCTTCTACTTTGGCGGGTTCTGTCATCGCTTCTTTCGCGTCGTTGTAGTCGAGCGGTGAGAGGCGGTACCTGTTGCGGAGGATCAGGGGAATATATTTACGGATACCATCCAGCTCTGCCAGCTTATCATCCCGGATGGCAAAGATGCATTTGATCAGGGGCTGTTTTGACCATTCTACCATGGCAGGTGTGCGGGTTTCGGGCGACTGACTGCGCAGCCATTCCAGGATGCGGTTAGGGCACATTTCGTGCAGCAGCTCGGATAATTGTACGAGGAAATCATGCCGTTCTGCGGTAGAGAAGTTGAAGAATTCTTCAAACTGATCGAAGATCAGTACGGGGACCATTTTGTGGCTGGTCTCCGCGGGCAGTGGTTGGGACGGCGCTCCGGTGATGGCCGACTGCTCTTCTCTGAAAGCCTGCAGGATCTGTTCCCGGCCTGTGCTTTTCGGAATGTAGGAAGGGAACTCGAGCCTTTTAAAAAGTTCCCATAGCCTGGGCTGCTGGCTGTCGAACAGCACTTCACGGTCCTCACGCAAGGTGATCCCGTCGGGCTGGCCGATCTTCAGGTGAATAACTTCGTCTGCTATTTTGAGCGGTGTTTTGCGGATGATGTCTTTATCTAATTTATCGCCGGTATACTGGAACCTTACTTTTATGGGATAGAAGCCTTCTGCGTGCATGTGGGGTATCAGTCCTGCGTTGAGCAGAGAAGATTTACCGACGCCTGATTTCGCATACAATACGATGGTGCGCTCCGCTTTCAGCAGCTGCGTCAATTCTTTTGTTTCGGTTGTTCTTCCGAAAAAAAGTTCCTGCTGCTTTTCTTCAAAAGCAACTACGCCGGGGTACCGGCTTTTGCGGATGGAGATATCAGGCATCAGATCAATTTAGCACTATAGTTAGCAAGCAAAGCATTGAGATCGGTAATAAAGCTCTGGAGGTCGTCGCTTACAAAGAACATTTTGAATTCCTCTTCAAAGAATTCCTTTGTTCTTACGCTGATCCTCCCGGTGGCAGGAAGCGGATTGGCGGCGCCAAAGCCGGGAGCATCAAAGCTGCAGGAAACCGCGTTGAACTCATCCTTCCTGATCTTGAACAGGTGAAAGAGCACTTTAAAATACCATTGCTCAAAATCAAAACCGAGGAACAGGTAACTGTCCTTTTCATTGAATTCTGCGAGCAGGTTATTATCCAGGCGGGGATTGCCCATCGTTACCCTGCTGATAAAATCGAGGAATTCTCCTTCTGTATGGAGAATGGAGCTTTCGTTATGGAAAGAACCGAAGATGTTGTACACCACTGTCTGCGGAGCTGTGACCTGTCCGCTGCCGGATACCTGCAAACCGGATAGCGCTTCTGTTTGCGGACGCGCTTCTTCCTTGCTGGAGATATCGTAGTAGTTCAGGCGGCAGCTGTCGGCCTTGCGTTGATTGATATAGTTGCAAAGCAGATCGTCCGGATTGGCATTGATCACGATCCTGAGGGGCAGCATGGCCATCTGTTCGTAGATCTCCCGTCCGATACGCTGCTGGGCCAGCAGTGATTTAAATTCGCTGTTGGACAGGGCAGCTACATCGCCAAACATGTAGTTAGGCGTTTCTTTGTAGCAGTTGGCCATATAGCTTAGGTTAGTGTTCAGCCCTTTATCAAAGTAGACGTTGTCATTCTCCATTCTTTCCTGCAGCTTGCGGGCTATCCACTCGTTGAAAGAAAGCTGTGCGCCACCTTCTCTTACCTTTAGTACTTCCGGCCCCAGGAAAAGTACGCAGCGGCCCATGATCAGGGCTTCTGCAAGGCTTAGCAGCCTTAAGCGCCGGCTGGATTCCAGCTCGGTATAGAAGTAGCGTAATTCGGGCACGTCATTTTTATCCAGCATGGTCTTTAAGAGCTGGATCATTTTGTCTTTGCTTGTCTTCAGTGCTTCGAGGACATCGCCCCAGACCATCCATGCATTTCTATTGGTGTCTACGAATACGTTCTGGATATTGGCAGTGGTGAGATAGAACGTAGCTTCGTTTCCGTTAGGGTAAAGCTTGTACAGCACTTTTCTCAGCTTGTGCATCTGTTTAGCGGAAAGGCTCATTATTTATGGTTATTTAACTGATCAATAAATGCTTTCACGCGCTGGATGTTGGTGCCCTGGTTTCGCCGGACGGTTTCTTTTGTAGTGGGATCTTCTATCCAGCCGCCGCTGTGGTGGATGGCCACTACTTCCCAGTCGCTGTTCACAACGGGGGAGCCGGAGGAGCCGTTGTTGGTATCTGTCATGTATTGTACGATCGTATCATCGGCATACATGACCATGTTCTGGTAGATGCCTATCTGCTTGGGCCCGCCGAGGGGATGCTGAATGATGTTGACGAAGTCGCCGGATCTCAATCCCGGAGTGGCAAAAGTGAAGAAGCCGAATGGATCGATCTGCGGATCGTCTATTTTTACCAGGGTCCAGTCTTCTGTTTCATTGGTGAAGAACTGTGGCTGATCGGCAGTGCCCGGGTTGAGGCGCGTGGTATATTCAGCTTTCAGATCGGCAGGGTGCTTTGTGGACACTTTAACGCCTTTCGGGAACTGGTAGTTGAATTCTATGGTGGCTGCGGCGGCGGTTTCCAGGTTAGGGAGCACGTGATTGTTGGTGAGCAGCCAGCGGTGCTCTAAAATGAAGCCGGTACCCAATTCGTTTTCCGTTACTATCCTGACCACTGCCCTGGCGGCATCGGTGCCTTGTTCCAGGAAACCAATGGGCAGCAGGGTGCTTTTCTTCCCGAGGATCTTTTCTTTGGCAGCTTTGATATCGTTACCACCTTTCCATTGATTATCGGGCAGGGTAATGGCCTTTACCATCTTCTTAGATTGAATGGCTACTATCGCGCCTTTCAGGAATTCGTCGTTGGCATTGCCCATTTCGGGAGCAGTGATGACTTCCAGCAGGCGGACCAGCTGATCCCGTGCAGCGGCAAATTTCAGGATGTTGAACCAGGCCAGGAGCTGTTGCTGGGGAATCTCGATCATATAAACCGGCATTCCTGCTTTATCGGCCAGTGATGCTTTTTCCTTGTTGTTGATGTCGTGGGCAAAAAGTCTGGCCAGGTAATAATTGAGTTCCGTTAATGTTTCGTTCCAATCCATAGGTAAGCATTTCAGGACTCCAGAAAAGCATATTTATTTTCGAGGGTTACTTTTTCAACTAATGTTTCCAGCTTATGATACTTTTCGCAGAGCAGTACCAGTTGGTTAATCATGACGCCGGTTTTTCCCTCCCGCAGTTCTCCAAGTGGCAGGTGCAGATAAGTGGCCAGACGTTTGATGTCGCCGCTGGTGGTATACAGCGATGTCAGTTTTTTGATGATTGTGTCGAGGGTTAGTCTATCGTAGTAGGCGCCTCTTATCCGTAGGGACAACATGTCGAGCATTGTCTGGCCGTCTGCATCATTCTTTAAGAGCTCGGCACGGGAAGCATAGATGGCGGGGAACAGCTTGCCAAGCGGGTCTGCAGCGATCAGGTATTCGCCGTTCCTGCCATAGGCGGTCCGGTAATATTCAAAGAAATCTGCTACTTCATCTGGGTTATCCCTTCCCGATGTAACAGTACAATATACATAACTGTAAAAAAGCCCGTCGCCTTCCGTATATTGCATGATAGTAAAAGGATGATATTCTACCAGCTCTTTCCCTTTTTTAATATCTATCTTTTTAGCATCATCAATGAGCAGACAGGCCCTGGGAATTCCCCGGGTAAAGGGGAAGCGATGAGCCCAATTTTCCTTCATCGCCACCCAATTTGCGCCTTTTACATCCACCATCATCCCATCTTCCAGCGAACATTTGTTGACTACATCTTTAGAGACAAGCGCCGGAATCCCGGTAGAGGCATTCCGGTCGCTTGTCAGGCAAATCATTTGATACCCATCTTCCGGAGCGAATTTCAAGGTACCTACTCCTCCCATTACGATTGCAGATTTCCCGTGAGGATTATAGTGCATGAATGATGTTCCCACCAGCTCAGCATTTCCTATAGAAAAATTGCGCAAGAAACGTCCACCTTCCGTCCAATAAAATCCGGGAATACGGGGTACCCAGGAAGAAATGGAGAAGCTGTTCAAGAGGATGCTCTTTTCGTACCATACATCTGGTTGCGCTAACACTGCTTCCCAAAACTCCCGGGAAGAGGCAAAATGATCTTCTTCCGGCGGCCTCTCAGCAGGGCTTACTTTCAACCGGGTGTCAGGGGAGTAGTTCTCCAAAGTCTCCAATATCCTGGATCCGATAAATGCGTTGACCAAGTGTTTTCCTGAGGCTGGCATACGAGTATCATTAAATAACAATAATGATTATTGATATAAGGGCAGCTCTTCGAGCTCGGGCATTAGCTGGATACTTTCCTTTATTGATTTAGCGGTCATGGTAGCATCCATTACTGTCTTCAGCTTTTCTTCCACCAGCTTATTGATGCGCAGGGCATCATCCAGTAAGAGATCGCCGCTAGTGAGGGCTGCTCTTTTGAAAACAACCAGCTGTTCCTGAGCATCGGTGTACTTGCCCTGACGCAGGGCATCCTGGATCTTTTGATAGGATTCCTTCAGGTAGGGTAATTTGAACCAGTCATCACGTTGACGGCTATGTGTAATGGTGAAGACCATATAAGGATAATCCTTTACGGGTTTTGCGGTCTCTTTATCGACCAGGCGGAAATCCGTAGGTGTCACCATTAGGGATGGAACAATGTTGTCTTCCTTAGGCGCTCTCATGATCACAAACCAACCTGTTTTGGGCGGGTTAAAATTTGTGGAGACACCTATTTCGAGTATCGTATCGGAATCAGTGCCGATAATGGCGTCTATACCTTTTTTTAATGGCTGTACAAAGGGTGCGGCGGCGCTGATGACGGCTACGCCTGCCTGTTTAGACATTGTTTCGAGCAGGTCGATAAAGGGTGCAGCGAGGTCTGTTTCTTTCACAGAAAAAAGGCCCATTTCAAGGCTTACGTTTCCACCCCGGTAAGGTACCTGTTCTATGACCGGCATGTTTACGGCGATCACGCGGTCGAGGTTTTTGGGATCGATCTTCTTCAGCTCTGAAGGCGTGGTTACATTCTGAAAAACGGCGTCGGTACCTGAGCTATGATCCAGGCTTACGAAGCTGTGTACTACACCATAAAATTTAGTGGTGAATTTACGGACGTTGACGATGCGCATAGAGCGAAGCGTGATGGTAACGTAACCATCATCCGCGCCTATAGCATTATTGGCCTTGGGCTCTTCGGGCACCTGGGCAGCGGCGAGGGGGGAAAAGACCCATTCTTCTGCGCGTTTTCTAAAAATGTCTAACCAACTCATAGTTGCTTATTTTAGGGGGTTATAGATTCAAAGCGTTGTATACGGAATCGGCCCAAATCCATTCAGCCATTTCCACGGGGGCGTTAAAACCGGTTCTGGCGTGATTAAATCCGAGCACCTGACCTTCTGAGTTTAAGAGTGCTGCGCCGGAGTCGCCCCGGTTAGTGACGGGTTTGGTATAGACCATTGCCTGGCGGAAGCGGTTCACATTGGGCACGAGAACATCTACTTCAGTAACGTTTGTGGTCACATTATGTGAAGTAATCCCATCAAAAGAAACTTTCTCTCCCCTATAAGGAGGCCTGTTCTTTAACGGCCCGTTACACACAGCAAGGTCTATCGCGCAATCCGGGGGTATTTCGACAAAACAGCTATCTGTCATGAGGTCTGCATTGCAGACAGTTCCCGGAACACCGTTGATATATACCTGCCTTCCCAGCACGCAGGCGGCCCCCTTTTGATTATACAACTCAACAAGTTGTTTGGGATCATCTATTCCTAATACACCATGCAGGGTGGCAGTGAAGCCTATACGGCCAGACTTATCTGTTGTGAGGACACCAGCGGTAGATGTGGGCCCGATGCCGGTGGTGAGGGATATGCCGCATGAAGGGTTGGAAATGCAATTGGAATAGCTTGAAGTTGTCAGCTGCATTTCGGGCATGGGGGCAAATATTACATTAAAATCGACCGCGGTAGCCAATTCATACAAGGTGTCCGCGATATAGTCCGGCTGGATGCCTAAGGTATCGCGCAGGAGACCGTATACGGTAATGCGCAGATGTTCGTTAAGGTCTGCACCAGGATACGCAGCCAGGATATCAGCTAAGCGCACCACAAATGGCCTGGGGGTTTTTAATTCCCGCGACAGCACCAACAAGTCATAGTGTTCCTGCTCCTGATCATCTTTATGCATGGTAAGGATCAGCCTTCCATCATTTGACAAAGGATTTCCTATACGCAAAAAATATTCTACAAACCTGAACACTTCAGAGTAAGAAAAAATCCCCCAGAAAAAAGATGTTAATGATACTAACGAGTCCCTCCTGCTTTCATAAATTCCGTTAAAAAGTCTAAATGCTTCCGTCTCTTCGAGAGAAAGGGAAGATTTGAATCTTTCCTTATTGCTATCGGGAGTCCTCTCGCTGAAAGGCGTATGCATATAGTCTCTTTCGGCTACCAGCGTACGGGATAAATCATTCAGATACATGCACGATGTTGCTAAACAAGTATTTATAAATAATCAACACTAGTCCGGGGGGTGGAGCTAACACTATTTCTTTGCACAACGTTTGGAGATTAACCAGGCAACAAGTACACATTGCAGGGATACTACTTCCAGTTCCGGACCATTTTACTGTAAGTAAATGTAAATAAAAAAAATAATCCAACCATGAAAGAACCGAAAATCAAAGGTTCTGTTCAGTTATCCTGTATTAATTTATAAATCACTGCAATCAATAATATAAGTAGGAGCGGTTTGTGCAACCGCTCCTACTGTGTGCATTACTGTACTGCTACCTGGGCATTCACGCTGCCCCAGCCGAAGCTGCCGTTCCTGTTGGGATAATAACCGGCAGCGCGGGCCATTTTATCAATTACCTGGTCTTTGGTGTAGGATGGGAATTTGCTCCATACCAATGCGGCGATGGCCGCGCAGCTGGCGGTGGAAGCGGAAGACCCGCCCACGGTGGAAGGGCCGTCGCCACTGGCGGCGAGGGCCAGTACCGTTCTGTCGTTGGAGGCTTTTTCCATCACTATCGTAAAATCTACCTGGGAGCCTACATGGCAGGTACCGCAACGCTCGCTGAGGTTGTCACGGATACCGGTGACGGCCATTACTTCACTCATGTTGGCGGGGAAGATGACGCCTACCCAGCCGGCGGACCAATCGAAGGATGTACCGGCGGCGCAAAACAGCAGCTTGCCTTTGTTGTTGGCGTAACGGATAGCGTCGCGCACCTGTGAGCTGGAAAAGATGGTGCCCAAGCTCATGCTGACGATCTTTACATCGCTACGGTTACCGGCTAGTGTGTAGGCATCGGATACGCCTTTGATCTCGTCGCTGCCGCTGAGGAATACATCGTTGGCAGCGTGCACGGTGATCAGGCTGGCATTGTAGGCGATGCCGGTCATATTGCCATCAGTACCACGTGGCCCCGCCAGTACGCCTGCCATTTTAGTGCCGTGACCACAGTTATCATCTATTGTACCACCCGGTATGGTGACTAACTTTTCAATAGTTCTGCCGGATGACTGGCCCTGGTTGAAGGCGCTGCCCAGGTTCTCCTGCGAGGGGCTCACGCCCGTGTCGATGATCATCACTTTAACACCCTGGCCGGTGGCATTGGCCGCCCAGGCGCCGCTGATGTTGTGATAAGCGTAGTTCCATGATTGTTTGGCAGCAGGTGTGATGGTGGTATAATCCTGACCATCTATCAGTCCGCCGTTAGCTGCGTTGGAGCCGCAGCCGGAGGAACCTTCGGAGGATGTTTTACCCATGCCACCCTGGTCATTCATCACTTCGGCGTATCCCATGGGCTCTGCGTAACGCACCAGCGGAGATGTGCGGAGTGCTTTAATAGTAGCCAGCGCGCAGACCTTCACATCTATTACGGGCAGGATGTTCTCTTCAAAGGCGATGATGTTTTTTGCAGTGGTTTTACGGCCGGCTTGTTGCTCCTGTGAAAGGATCAGCTGTAAGAGCTGTTCCCTGGCGGCTTTCCAGGAAGGGCTGTTGATGTCTACTGTGTGGATCTTAGCAGCCAGGTTAGTAGTGCCTTCTGGCTGATAGCCGACGGAGAGAATGCTGTCACCATGCAGCAGCGCGCTCCAGACCATCTGGTCACCGGCCATGCTCCATTCAAACTGGCCGGTTTGGTTGAGCTGCTGTTTTACAAATGCATTGATCTCACTTTTTGGAATGATGGGTTGTTGCTTGTCAGCATGGCCGGTTGGCGTGGAGAGCTGTTCTGTTCTGCGACAGGAAATTGCTGTGCCCAGGAGGGCGATCATCAAGAGGGTTTTCTTTTTCATAGCGGTTATTTTTACGGGTTAAATCTAAAATAGGAGTATAATGTTACCTGTATATTAATCAACCACGTAAGCGGCCTGATTGTTGCGTATCTTCACAACAGATATGTGGAATAAAATTGCACCGGATAAGTGGAGACATTTTTGGGTGGGAATATTAATGGGCGCTATACTGCAAAGCGCCGCGTGGTTGGTGTTACCACAGCAACCCATTGGAGGGATACTGATCGTATTGGCCATTGTGGTGCTGATCAGCTATGGCTTTGAGCTTTTTTCACTGATCAGCGGGCGTGGGCATTATGATATCAAAGACGCCATCGCCAGTATTATTGGCGGCGTGGCGGGGATGGCGTTGAATTGGGCGGCGTTATGGATGTTGTTATAGGGCGGCTGTCTTCACAGCATTCTTAAATGCGCTGAACAGTTCATTGTTATCGCGGTGTAAGATGGATACGTTCAGTGAAAAAACGGTTTGTGCGACGGTGATGCCCTGTATGCTGAGCGCTTTCTGGAATACTTTCTGATCGATCCCGGTCAGCTCCATACGATAGATATTCGTGGCATTTGGCCAGTTGGTTATCTTTATTTGCGGCAGGCTGTTGAGCAACTTGATCAACTCCTCTCCCCTTTTGCGGGCATTGATGAGACGCTCCATAAAGCCGTCTACTTCATGCAATGCCATGGCAGCGTTTGTCCAGTTGCGGTACATAGACCCGCCGTGCATTTTGATCAGATGAGGCATTTGACCGATCACTTCTTTTTTACCACACAATACAGCACCGGAGGAAGCGCCTAAATATTTATAGAGTGAAATATAAACGGTATCAGCGAGATCGGTGTATTCCCGGAGGGGCACACCGGACCAGGCGGAGGCCAGGTAGATGCGGGCGCCATCGAGGTGGAGGGGGATTTTATTCTCCCGGCAATATTGACTGATCTTTTTGAATTCTTCGAAGGGCATCATGGTGTTATCGCTGCGGCGGGTGGGGATCTCCACGGCTACAGCGCCGGTGGGCGAAGGAAAGCTTTCCTGTTCGTGGTGATAGTCTATAGCGGCTTTCAGATCGTCTACTGTAAACCAGGGTTTATCTTTGGCGATGGGTATGAGACGACGGGCGTGCAGGGTTTGTGCGGCGTCGGCTTCGTCGCGGTAGGTGTGGCTGTTTTCCTGGACGAAGATTTTTATGTTTTGTCCGCTGAGCACTTTAAGGGCCAGTTGGTTGGCCATGGTGCCGGTGGGCATGAAGATGGCTTTTTCTTTACCGGTAGCGGCTTCAAAATGGGTTTGCAGTGCGGCTACGCAACCTCCTTCGCCGTAGCGGTCTGGTTCGATGGCTTCCATGCGGCAAACCTCACTTAGTTTGTCTGCATATTGTTGGACAGTAAGGATCTCTCCTGCCAATATAAAATTGACCGGTTTCTTTTCGGCGGATGTTTCTTCCTTTGATGGCAGCTCTGGTAAAGGAGCGATAAAGGGTAATAAGCTAAGGGCGGAGGACTTGAGGAAAGTTCTCCGCCGTATAGGATCTTTCATATACTGCGGGTTATGTACCCGCTAAAATAGTCATTAATCCGGTTTGGTGTAATGATATACGGAAGTTACGACCCGGCCCGGGGCAAAATACGTGACGACAGATTTGCTGACCTTTCCAAATGCATCATAGGTTATTATGCGGGATTCTATAAACTGCTGCAAATCGTCGAGCCAGTTGTTGGATGAGTACAGCGGACCACGATCAGCTTCGGGAATGCTCAGTACCCGGGCAATATTAAGGTTTAAATAGCGAGCAGGGTTGGGGTGGTTATCATATTCGTTATACTCAGGAAAGAACCCGTAGTCCCCGTAGTATGAGCCAAGAAAGTTGCCTCGCTCGCTGTAGAGATGTCTGGTAGTATCCGAATGCGAGCTGATCTGATACACAATTGTGTCGCGATAGATGAATTTGGTTGACCAGCTGAGCGTTCCCCCGGAGTATTGTTCTTCTTTGGTTGGATTAACATCATCTCCGGAGTAAGTATACCTGACTTCATACGGCGCCCCTGTTTCGCGTTTGATACCTTTGCGGATGGGACGTAACTTGTTGTCATAGGAAAGCGTATCTACGTATCTCAAGACCATGTGATTGGAATCTTCACCATAATAACTGCGGTGCAGCGAGGGCTTGTAATGCTGGTTGTACTCGTATTCTTCCCTGCCATAACTGTAATACACCGGGCCTCCTTCAGGCTCTCCACGTTTTTCGGATATTTCGATCTTTGTAAGCAACCAATCGGGGGCGGGAGGATGCGGCGTTTCCGGTTTAGGATCTTTTACACAAGCACTTACTGATAAAAGTAATACTGCTGCCAGGCAGCGAGATAGGTTGACAATGTTTTTCATAAAGACGGGTTTTAAAGGGTTATTCGAACATAACAAATATCATGTTTTCCGAAAGTAGGGCACAGTACATTTGACATTGAAAATAAGACTTTTTTTATGAAAGTTATAATTATGGGGGCTGGCATTGGTGGGCTCACACTTGCTATTGCCCTGCAGCAACGAAACATAGCCTATGAAATATATGATGCAGCGCCGGGTAATAAAGCAGTGGGCGCAGGTATTATGCTGGGCACCAATGCGATGAAAGTGTATGGCCGACTTGGATTGTCTGCTATACTGGAAGGCCGGGGATCCTTGCCGGACCGGTATTCTATCAGGGATCATCAAGGGGATGTTTTAAAGGTGATCGATAATAAATTGTTGCTGGAACGGTATGATCATAAGAGCCTGATGATACATCGTGCGGCTTTACAGGATGAATTGATCAATGCTTTGGAGAAGAACGTGGAGTGGGGTAAAAAATGTGTGCAGATAAAGGAGACTTCATCGCAGGTAAGTGTGCAATTTGAAGATGGCAGTGAGGCGAGTGGCGATATATTGGTTGGCGCAGATGGCATTCGTTCTACTGTGCGTGAGCAATGTGTTGTAAAAGCACAGTACCGTTATTCCGGGCAAACCTGCTGGCGGGCGATCATCCCCATCAATCTTCCTGTTGCAGAACAGCGGGAGACTGCGGAAGTATGGGGAGGTGGAAACGGGCTGCGGGCCAGCTACGGACAGGTGGGGCCACAGCAGGTATATTTCTGGATGACGAAGCAGCTGCCTGTGGGCAGTGTGTTTACAGCGGAAGCGGCATTGGATTACATCAAAACATCGCTGCATTCGTTTGACGGATATATGCAAACGGTATTGAAACATTTGACTGCTGATACGCTGATACATTCCGACCTGTATGATATCAAACCGATAGCACGATGGCACCAGGGCAGAGTGGTGTTATTAGGCGATGCGGCGCATGCTACTACGCCTAACCTGGGCCAGGGCGCGAGCCAGGCGATAGAGGATGCTTATATGCTGGCGAGGTGTCTTACCTCCTCCCCTGATCATAGCAGGGCTTTTGCTACTTATCAGCAAAAAAGAATGAGAAGGGCTGTTAAGATAGTGAGCATGTCCAAGAGCTTGTCTATGCTCACTAACTTGAAATGCAGGATCTCCGTGTGGTTCAGAAACCAGTTGATGAAGCGGATCCCTCCGGGGATCGCTGATCAGCAGATGGCTTTTTTGTATGATGTGAACCTGGATGCTTAACCCGGAATGGCGTAGGTTTCGGGCACCCATTCCCAGGCATCGTTGTTAGCACGTACGTGCCCGATACCCGGCCAGGGCAGGTGATAGCCAAATACTGTTTTTTTGTTCTCCGCCAAAACTGCCAATACTTTTTTGCGGGTAAGCGTTGCCTGGGAGAAGTCGGTATCTCCGAAGAAACCCCATTCGGGATGCGGGAACAACAGGACATCAGAATGCATGAGATCAGCAATGTGCACCAGCTCCTCGTCACCGGAGTATACATGGACGAGAGTATGGCCGGGTGTGTGGCCGGCAGCCAGCTCGAGGCGGATACAGCCGAAGAGTTGGGAAGGATGGTTGAAGAGATGCAGGCTGTCGTGTAAAGTAGTGAGTGTTTGTTTAGTCCCCTGAATGATCTGTTGCAGGAATGCTTTATCTGTGAATTTACTTTTGGAAAAATCCTGGCTTGCTGCGTGCATCCAGAACTGGTGCTCGGTGGCGGAGAGATGGATCTGTGCGTTGGGGAAAGTTCTTTTCCCTTGTGCATCCAAGAGGCCGCCGATGTGATCAGGATGCGCGTGGGTGATCACAATGTCGGTAATATCGCCGGCCTGGATGCCAGCATCTGTGAGTGAACTGAGCAGCCATCCCGCGTTGGTGCCAAAGCCGTTACCAGCACCGGTATCTACGAGGATCAGTTGTTTGTCTTTTTTGATAATGAGCACATTCATGGCCAGGTCTATTTCCTTTGTAGAACGGAAGCTGTGTTGTAAGAGACCGGCCACTTGATCAGGCGGTACATCTGGCGCGAAGTTGGGTTGCACCGGGCTCATGGCGAGATAGCCGTCTGTTACTACGGTTAGTTCCAGCGCGCCGAGTTGAAAGCGGTGGAAGGGCCTTCCGGAGGATGTGTTTGTTTTATTTCCTTTCGCCAATAGTGTCTTCAGCGGTAATGCAGCCGCGATCCCTGCAAGGAATATATTTCGTACTAATACCCGTCTTTCCATATTTTTCTTATTTGCATCAAATGTAGCGGGGCGCTATCTTTGAAACAAGTATGCACTTTTTAGTACTCTACTTACTAAAATGATACTATTGCTGAATATCAACATAAAAAAAGAGGCTATGACGCAGAAAAATGTAGCAGCGATATGTGCGGTGGACTATGCATTCAGACGTATCGGTGGAAAATATAAGGGACGTTTGCTGTGGTATCTGTACCAGCATAAGGTGATGCGATATGGTGAGCTGCGGCGGGCCATTATCGACATTACGCCGAAGATGCTGACGCAGACGCTGAGAGAACTGGAAGAAGACGGACTGGTAAACAGACAAGTGTATCATGAAGTACCGCCGCGTGTGGAGTACAGCTTAACGGAGACAGGGCTGGAACTGATCCCTTTTATCAATCACCTGCGTATATGGGGTGAAAAGCAGATGGAAAAGGAACAGATACCGGCGATACCTTATGTGTGCGTGTATCCTTAAAGCTTAGCTGCTGTATTCAATCTGAACAGCAACACATTTTTGTCGTAAGCGGCCACCAGGGTATCGTTATACCTGGCGAGCTGCAGGGCCCGGTACATGATAATTTTGAGATAGCGCATCCCTGGGAAAGGGGATTTTGGGTCTCCCCTATTCCTTAGTTCTTTCTAAGATTAAATTCGTCCCATTCGGTGCAGACGCGGAGGAAATCTGTGGTGGGGATCTTCATGAAGACGGTGCAGGCGTTTTCTACGGTTGTTTCGTCGCGCAGGGCGCTGCCTTCCCAGGAGAGGAGCCTGGTGATGGGTATGCGGTGTTTGTCTTCCTGGTCGAAAAAGTAGACATAGTCCTTGCGGGGAAGGACTTTACCCCAGAGGTAGGTCCAATCGTCGGGCAGTTCGGGATGTGGTTTGCCTGCTGTTAGCGCGGAGAGCTTATCGAGGATCTCACGGCCCATATCGCTGGGGGAGTTGTAGCTGCTGAAGAAGTGGTATAACAGGTGATCAGCCTGGGCATTCCAGCCGCCTGGGCGTTTATGGGTAGTGAAGAAGATTTCGTAATCAGTGAGCGTCATACCACAATGATAAGAAGATGCTGTGGATGAAACAAAAAAAGCAGGTAACTGAAGAGAAACCTGCGAAAGGAGTTTTCAAACAAAATCTAAACCTATTATGGATTGGTTGGCAATAAATCAACGGAAGTGCAGCACACCGTCCTTGAAATAATAATCAAGTTCGGTAGCGTTTTTGAAGAGCTCCAATTGTTTCTCCAGTGATTTATTTCTATCCAACTCACCAGAGAAGCGCTTGCCTGCAGTTTGGCGGCTATCCATGACCACGTCTATACCAAACCACCGGGGAAGTACCCGGCAGATCTCATCTAAAGAAATATCCTGGAATTTGAAGATGCCTTTTCTCCAGGCGAGGGTATAATCCTCATCAAAAGGATGCGTCTTTATAGTTGCGCCTTCTGCATAGACGGCTTCGTAACCGGGCCTGATCACGCGTGATTGTTCAGGCGCCTGCAGCTTAACGGAGCCGGCTACGAGGGCGATCTTTACGAGGCCGGAATCGTAGGTATTTACATTAAATTCTGTACCGAGGACCTGGATGCGGGTATTACCCAGGTTTATCAGGAAAGGCTTGTCTGCATGAGCAGCAACTTTAACATAAGCTTCGCCATTTATGGTTATTTCCCTGTTGTCGCCGAAGGCGAAGGGGAATTGAACGGTAGTAGCGGAGTTGAGCCATATTACAGAACCATCGGCCAGTTGCAGCTGGTAATCCTTGCCAATGGGGACTGTGAGGGTGGCTAATGCTCCTGTAGTTTTTCCTTCCTCGGGTGTGTAGCGTAATACCTTATTAGCGTTTTGCAGCGTGGCGCCAGCAACGGCTACTTGTCCCTGTGTAGTGGAGAGATCTATTGTATTTCCACCGGGCAGGGTCAACCGGATGCCGTTTGCGGGCGTATTTACGGCTGCTATTTCAGGTTTCGTCCTGGCGGAAGGAACCAGTAAATATGTGAGCGTACCGATCGCCAAAAGGCCAATGGCGGCGATGCTCAATGTTCTGCGTAGGTTATGAGTACGGCGTGTTTTTTCTATGCGATCCCAGACGTTTATCAGTGCAATATTCTCATCGAATGCCTGCTGTATGTCGGGCGCGTTCATCGTTTCGTAGTACTGTCGTTTCGATTTCCAGTACTCCAAAGCTTCACTGTCCCGGGAAAGGAGTTCATTCAGATAGTCCTCTTCTTCCCGGGAAATAATGCCAGCGACCTGCTGGCTTGTTAACTGATCAATTATGACTGGATCGAATTTCATTGAACGCGACTAATAATATAATACGGGCGAGTGATTAAAACATACTGCCGTTAATATTGATTTTTTACATTTTTTCTCAAAATGGCGAGACCTTCGCTGACATAGTTCCGGACGGTCTGGAGTTTCATGCCGGTAATCCGGATGATCTCTTTATAGCTGAGGCCGTCCATATAATACATTTTTATTACCTGACGAGTTTTGGGGGCAGTGATCTGATCGATGGCTTTGTGGATCTTTTCGGCGAGTTCGTTGTTTCCGTTGTTCTCTGGTGGGGAAGTTTGTTCTTCTTTTTCCAGGTATTTTATATTGAGTTTGAGAGAGGTTTGTCTTTTTTCGTTGCGGTCTTTACAGGCGTTGCTCATCATGGTGAAGAGGAGGTATTTGACGGAGAGGTCTGGTTTGAGGGAGTCGCGCATTTTCCAGAGCTTGAAGAAAACTTCCTGAGTGACGTCCTGAGCTTCCTGGACGCTGCCGTTGCATTTAGATATAGCGGTGAGAAATATCCAGCGGCTGTATTTGTGAAACAGTTCGTTGAAGGCGGACTCGTGACCTTTGATGAGGTCTTTTACCAGAAGTATGTCATCCCGTACATTCTGCATGTGATCTAGCTGCGAAAAATTGGTCGAGGGAAAAGGGACCGGCTGGTGGTTGGTGCAATGCTATATACCGGTAATAAAATTTTATTACTAGTGAGGTAAAGTATCCAATAAATTGTGACAAACAATTTGTTTAGTAAATATAACATAATTAGGCGATAAATCAAAAAATTAAACCTCTTGAACTGCTGCACAGTGGGCTGTCTCCGCCGATCCAACGTTAATCCAATGTTAATCGAATAATATCCCTTGTTTGTGGCAATCTTCGAGTTCAAAAAAGTATAAAAAAACTTTCTCAATGAACAGTATGAAACGGAAAAGCTACCCGTATTATTTAAAGTGATTTACCAGAATCGGGGTTAAAAATAGTCATGGAATGTTTAAATACAAATAGTGGTACTTCTTTTTTGTCATTCGTGGAGTTCAATATTCAAACAAAATAATACAACTGTATGAGTCGCCTGTGATCTAAATGGGTATTTCTGCCCTTGAGATCAGAAAAACATCATGCATAAACGAAAAATTTTACAATTACTTTAAAATCAGCATCGCTATGGGACAATCATGGACCAACCGGGTGCACAGGGTGATGTTACTGTGCGCCGTCAATTTATCCTTATATCTGAATTGTTTTGCGGGAGTTGATCAGGGGGAGAAAAAAGTTACGTTGAATGTGGTGGAAGAGAGTTGTGTGAAGGTGTTTAAGCAGATTGAGAAACAGACGAAGATGAGTTTTTTTTACTCGACGAGTGATATTAGATTACCGGGGAAGGTGAGTATTAATGTGGTAGATGCTGCGCTGGATGAGGTGATGGGGAGGATATTGGAAGGAACGAATTTGGAGTGGATATATACGGATAATGTGATAACAATAAGAAAAAAAAAGGAGCATGGAAGTTTGTCGGCAAGCAATGGTGATTCTACGATCACCTCCATAACAATCACAGGGAACGTAACGGCAGCCGATGGAACTCCAATACCGGGGGCGACTGTGAGACTAAAAAAAACTAACGAGGGTATTACTACAGATGCTGATGGAAAATTTTCATTGCCTAATGTTCCAAGAAATGCCACACTGATTATAAGTTCTATTGGATATGAAGCAAGAGAATTTGTGGTGAAGGGGAAAACAATTCTCGCTCAATTGACTGTGGACGTAAACAAGCTGGATGAAACTGTAGTGGTGGCTTATGGGACGACTACTCAACGATTTAATACGGGTAATGCAACAACAATTAAAGCAAAGGACATTGAAAAGCAGCCAATCAACAACCCGCTGCTAGCTCTGCAAGGCCGTGTGCCAGGACTATTTATTGAGCAAGCTACAGGACTATCTGGAAGTGGCGTGAAAGTTCGGATACAGGGGCAAAACAGTCTACTGAACGGAAATGACCCATTGTATGTAATTGACGGGGTGCCATATACATCTCAATTATTACCTAACTTAGGCAGCATGCTTGGCGATTCAAGATCCGCATATGGATTTGCTCCAATTAGCGGTAATCCGCTTAGCTTTATCAATCCATCAGATATAGAAAGCATTAATGTTCTAAAAGACGCAGATGCCACAGCAATTTACGGTTCAAGAGCTGCTAATGGGGCAATATTGATTACTACAAAAAAGGGGAAACCCGGTCAAACCACAATTAATGTAAATATGCAAAGTGGTTGGGCAGACGTTCAACATAGCATGGATTTAATGAATAGCCAACAGTATCTCTTTATGCGCCATGAAGCCCTAAAGAATGACGGAATTTCAACTCCCTCATCAACAGATTACGATTTAAACGGACTATGGGACACTACACATTCAACAGATTGGCAAAAAGAGTTAATTGGAAAAACTGCACGTTTTACGGATATTCAAATTTCTGTCTCAGGCGGTAACACAAATACCCAATTTTTAGTGGGGGCAGGATATCATAAAGAAACTACCGTTTTTCCTGGGGATTTTAATGACAAGAAGGGTTCGGTACATTTTAACGTAAACAATATATCTACAAATCAAAAATTTAAAATTCAATTGTCCGGAAGTTACTTAGTGGATAACAATCAACTATTCGATGGTGATTTAACCTCTTACGCTCTTTCACTTGCCCCTATTGCTCCTGAATTATACAACAAAGACGGAAATTTAAATTGGGTGCCTAATCCGGCCGGTTCTTCAACATTCTACAATCCGCTTAGAAATACCTTTAACAAATATAAAAATAAAACCACGAACTTAATTAGCAATGTACAATTCAGTTACCAGATTGTACCAGGTCTGGAGTTTAAGACCAGCGCGGGATATACTAATTTGCAATCAAATGAGGTTCAAATTTATCCACTCATTTCCATGCCACCAGAAAATCGTCCTTATGAATTAAGAATTTCAACATTTGGGAATAATAATATCAACTCTTGGATTGTCGAACCTCAAATGAACTTTAATCGAATTCTCTGGAGAGGTAAAATGGATTTTTTGATGGGAACAACTATACAACAAAATAACGCCAAAGGACAGCAATTAATTGGGTATGGTTATAATAGTGACCAGGTAATGGAAGACATTGGATCAGCCCCTAATTTCCTATTACAAAGTAGTGTTGCCTCGACCTATAAATACAATGCATTATTTAGTAGACTTACCTATAATTTGTTAGATAAATATATAGTGAATTTTTCTGCAAGAAGAGATGGTAGTTCTCGTTTTGGTTCAAAGAACCAATTCCATAATTTCGGAGCAATTGCCGGTGCATGGATATTCTCGAAAGAGGCAATTTTTACTAAAAACTTGTCATTTATCAGTTTTGGGAAAGTCAGAGCAAGCTATGGAACAACAGGTAACGACCAGATAACTGATTATCGGTTTTTAAATCTATATGAGCCTGTTCGTTCAAATATACCTTATCAAGGAGGAACTGGATTGCAGCCTAATGGGTTAACAAACCCTTACTTACAATGGGAAGAAACACGTAAGTTTCAATTGGGTCTAGACTTAGGTTTTTTAAAGGATAAGATTTTAATAAATGCAAACTATTTCCATAATAGGTCATCTAACCAATTATTAGAATATGCGTTGCCATACATGACAGGTGTGGGTGGAATTGTTAGGAATTTTCCAGCAACCATACAAAATACAGGATGGGAGATTGCTATTAATTCAACTAATTTAAGATCTACCAATTTTAATTGGTCCAGTAGCTTAAACATTACCATACCTAAAAATAAACTTGTTGCATTTCCAGATATTGAAAATTCATCATATGCTGAATCATATGTAGTAGGACAGTCAATACTTTTTACCAAGGTTTTCCAATTTGCCGGCGTCAATGATTCTTCCGGTCTATATCAATTTAGAGAGAGGAAAGGCAATCTTACTTTAGATCCATCCGACCCAGATGATAAAACTGTTTTTATCAATACTGCTCCCAAGTTTTATGGCGGCTTTCAAAATAGTCTAAGTTTTAAGGGGATAGAACTTGATTTTCTGTTTCAATTTGTTAAACAAAACGGCATAGATTATTCACTAGGTGGCGTTGCGCCCGGTAGATTTAATGCGGGAGCTGGCAATCAGCCGCTTTTTATAAATGACCACTGGCAAGAACAACATAATGCAAGTAGAGTACAAAAGTACAGTTCCAACTCTTCTGACGCGAATAACGCACATAATAGGGCAAAATTTAGTTCTGATGCCGTTTGGTCAGACGCTTCCTACATACGATTGAAAAATCTGTCTTTATCATGGCAAATACCAGCTATAGTAAGGAAGAGGATGTCACTTAAGAGTTGCAGAGTATATCTACAATGCCAAAATCTATTCACCATTACAAACTATAAAGGATTAGATCCAGAAACTAAAAGTATGACTTCTTTACCTCCTCTAAGAGTAATAACTGCTGGTATTCAAGCTTCCTTGTAAAAATTATTCTTTGACGTTAATACCTTTCCGATGAAATCGAAATATAAAAGCGAAAATAAGCGTCAAGTTGCGGCTAACAAAACGCTAAACTTATGGATAGAAAACTCCATATTGATAATAGTACTACTGCTCCTGTTTTCAATCCCACAAGGCTGTGAAAAATTTGTGGAAATAGAAGCTCCAAACACAAATATTAATGCCTCAAATGTTTATGAAAATGATGCCACTGCCATTTCTGTGTTAACTGGACTATATATTAATATGAGTAAAAGTAGCTTATCAAGTAATGGGCTAACCAGTATGTCTTTTCTAACAGGATTATCAGGGGATGAGTTGACATTATACAGTGGGGTGACTAATGACACGTATATTGGCTACTACTCAAACTCGCTAACTAGTACAAATGTTGGATTCCCTGACTTTTGGAGCAATCTATTCCAAACAATTTTTGTGGCCAACTCGGCAATAGAAGGATTAGAAGGTTCATCTGGATTAACACCTGCAGTTAAGCAGCAGTTGCTTGGGGAAGCAAGGTTTATGCGTGCTTTTTGTTATTTCTACTTAGTAAACCTATATGGAGATGTCCCATTGATAATAAGTACTGATTACACCGTAAACGCGACCTTATCAAGGTCTCCAGTGAAGGTAGTTTATAAGCAAATTTTTACCGACCTTAAAGAGGCAGCTGATCTTTTAAATACCAATTACGTTGATATTGATGTTTTGAGAACATCTTTAGAAAGAGTGCGTCCCAATAAATGGGCAGCCAAAGCATTAATGGCTCGCTGCTTTCTGTTTGATGGTGATTATGAAAGCGCGGAAATCCAGTCAACGGACGTCATTAATAATTCGTCACTATATAAACTATCTCCTTTAAATCAAATATTCACAAAAGCAAGTAGTGAAGCTTTATGGCAATTACAGCCTGTAAATGCAGGATGGAATACAGAAGATGCCAGGTTATATGTGTTGCCTTCCAGTGGGCCTTCACCTGATTGGCCAGTTTACTTAAGTACCGATTTGATAACCAGTTTTGAGTCTGGTGATGAACGAAAGGATACTTGGGTTGGAATATATACTGATACAATACCTAATCCAGACGAGAATTATTATTATCCGAATAAGTATAAAGTTTCAACTCAATTTGAACCCGTGACAGAATACCACACGGTGTTAAGACTAGCGGAACAATATCTCATCCGTGCTGAGGCAAGGGCAAGACGTGGCAACTTGTCAGGTGCGACAGATGATTTAAATACTATTCGAATTAGAGCTGGACTTATGGGGACAACAGCTACGACACAGGCTGCCCTATTAGCAGCTATTGAGAAAGAACGGCGGGTTGAATTATTTAGTGAGTGGGGACATCGCTGGACGGATATTAAAAGATTGGGGGTGATTAACGGCATAATGGACACAATTGCTCCAAAGAAAGGCGGAAGTTGGAATGCCAATTGGGCTTGGTATCCTATTCCTGCAACCGATATTCAGAGAAATTCAAATCTATCACAGAATAAAGGCTATTGAAAGCGCAATGTGCAAAGTAATTTTCATTCTATTAATTATGGTGCCCTGGTCTCTGATGGCTCAAGTAAAGGGTATACAATATCAAGAGAACAGAAGTTGGCCACAAGTATTAAAGACAGCCAGTACAGCAGAAAAATACCTATTTGTTGACTGTTATGCAACCTGGTGCGGACCATGTAGATATATGGACGACTCAATTCTTTCCCAACTAGAAGTGGCAGATTATATGAACCACCATTTTATTAACGTGAAAGTGCAAATGGATACACCAAAGAATCTTATTAAGAATGTAAATGATCAGAATAACTACGCTATTGAGATAAAGAGGAAATTCGAAGTAACCTCATATCCTACCTACCTGTTTCTTAATCCTAGTGGTGAACTTGTTTATAAAACTATTGGGGTATTTGATGCACCCTCTTTTCTAGCAAAAGCGCAAAAGGCATTAGATAGTGATGAGCAGTACTTTTTCTTATTGGAAGAATATAATAGAGGACATCAGGGAGTGCTTTTTTTGCGACAGTTAATGAATGCGGCCAAAAGAGCAGGTGATGAAGAAATGGCAGAAAGGATAAGAAAGGTCAATAGGTAAGATAGCTTTGATATTCTTATTGGTTGAATCCGAATAAATAAAAAAAAATTTTGAAATGTAAGCCTTCTATACTCTTGATTGAAGGTTCAATTTTAATCTAATAAATAACCAGCTTATTAAAATGAAAAATATTTTCAAAGTGGTGCTCCTGTCGGGAGGGATTGTAGTCAATTGCTATGCGCAACAGAATACTGGCAATGGCGGTTGGAAAATAGCACCTATTCATATGTCATCTCGATGGACAAAAGATGTAACGCCGAGTAACACACTAATGGAGTATCCTCGTCCACAGTTAATGCGAAAAAACTGGCAAAACCTAAATGGTTTATGGGAATATTCCATAACGAGAAAAGACACAAGTGCTCCGATAAAGTTCGATGGAAAAATTTTAGTTCCCTATCCAATCGAGTCTGCCTTATCGGGAGTACAGAAGTCACTTATGCCTGACCAAAACTTATGGTATAGGAGGAGTATACATAAACCGGCATTGGTTGATGGTGAACGCTTACTTCTTCATTTTGGAGCGGTCGACTGGAAAGCAACGGTTTATATAAATGGTAAAGAAGTGGGACAACATTCTGGTGGTTATACAAACTTTACCTTTGATATAACGGACTTCCTTGAAAATGATACTAATGAACTGCTGGTAAAGATTTTTGATCCTACCGACCAAGGACCTAACCCTCACGGGAAACAAACGCTTAATCCCCAGAATATATATTACACGGCAAGTAGCGGTATCTGGCAGACTGTATGGACAGAAAGGGTACCCGCTACTTACATAAGTGGCATTCTAGGTTCATGCAATATCAATAAGGAGTTTTACAATCTCATGTTAGATGTGAAGGGGGATACAAACGGTATTTTAGCAGAAGTGACCATTCTCATGAATGGGAATGTTGTAAAGAAGTCCATCGGGCCGGCTAATTCCTTTTTTGCAATACGATTGAAGAATGCAAGGCTTTGGTCCCCGGATGATCCATTTCTATATGACCTAAAAGTAAAATTACTAAAAGGAACTAAAATTGTTGATGACGTGAATAGTTATTTTGGAATGAGAAAAATGGCCATTCAAAAAGATGAGAAAGGTATTGACCGAATATTCCTCAATAATAAATACACATACAATCTTGGAGTTTTGGACCAGGGATTTTGGCCAGATGGATTGTATACTGCGCCGACAGATGAGGCAATGTTTTTTGACATCAAAGCCATCAAATCAATGGGATTTAATACCATTCGTAAACATTTGAAAATAGAGCCCGATAGGTGGTACTATTACGCTGATAAGGCAGGTCTTCTTGTATGGCAGGACTTTGTAAACCCTCCTCATGATTTACCTGAGGGGGCGAAAGCGGAATTTGAAAAGGAAATTCAAGAAACAATTGATCAGCTTCACAATCATCCCTCCATAGTTAGCTGGGTTTTATTTAATGAGCGATGGGGTGCTTATGACCAGCAAAGATTAGCAGAGTGGGTTAAGGATTATGATTCTACGAGATTAGTAAATGGACACTCAGGTGAATTGCTATATACAAATGAACAGTTAAGGGCTCCATCGGATAACCCTTATATAGGCAGTGATGTCACTGATGTGCATTCTTATCCTGACCCAATGAATCCCCCACCGCAACCAGGTAAGGTTAAAGTGTTGGGAGAGTTTGGGGGCATTGGTGTTTCAATCCCGGGCCACGAATGGAATGATCTAAAAGGTTGGGGGTATATTGAAGTTTCCCCGATAGAATTCGCGGGCAAGTATGAAATCATGATGAAGCGATTAAAGAAGCTGGAACTTCAGGGGTTAAGCGGCTCGATTTATACTCAGCCTTTCGATGTTGAAGGGGAAGAAAATGGTTTACTGACGTATGACCGTAAGGTAGTTAAAATTCCTCTCAAGCGACTGCGTGAAATAAATGGATTGCTAATTGAGCAAAGAAGTAGACTTGAACTCAACACCAAATTTTCGATTGGGCAAGATGCTGATGTCAATGATACAGATGAAAGGTATTTAGAATTTCTAAAGCAATTTGATAATGGAAGGAAGGATTCTATTTTTTTAAGAAGGCTTACTTTAATAGCAATTAGGAAAAAGGATCAGGACCGGGCCACGAAAATAGGAAATGATTACATCTCCAAGCTAAAAGATGTATATTCAAAGGATAACCTTACGTTTATTAGATTCATTACGAGAACTTCAAGAGACAAGGGATTTGATTTATTTAGGAAGGAAAGTGAACGCGTTGACAAAGTGCTGAATAGGGGTGTTGCAGAGAAAAAGGTAAAGGAAATTATTTATGCGGAAGAAATTGAGCCGGAATTAATTGGAGAAATACCACCTGATTGGGATGCTATTCAAAAGAGGGTGGTTGCTAAATATGGCAATTTAGGAGAGGAATATGTATTAGGGCGACGAATGGTGTATTATTGGACCGTAACTAAAGATTGGAAGAATATGGGTAAATATTATGTATTGTATTTTGAAAAGGCAGTGACCCGCAGCGACTGGAATATCAATAACGCATCCTGGGATATCTTTAGGTATGTTGATGACCCTAATGTGCTAGAATTTGCTGCAAGGATAAGCAAGTATAATTTTGACAACTATGACAATACCCCTGAAGCGGCCGATACATACGCAAACATTTTATATAAGCTAAATCGCACAAAAGAAGCCATAGAATGGGAAGAGTCTGCTATTAGAATGTCAAACAATAATAAAATCTATACTGAAACTTTGGAGAAAATGAGAAAGGGGGAAATCACATGGTCGACAATTGAAATTACCAATTAATAATTTAGGAGAGGCTATTAATTTGTCTGTGTTAATGGATCAGTAGCACCCTTTGACGAAAGTTCATAAAAACGGGTGAAGAGACTGCTGCTAGGCCATTACCCTTTTTTGTAAGATTCCAAGCAACGATGAGGGTAATAAAAACTTGACACTACCGCTTTCGAGCGTATCGTTATATTATTTCCTAAATATTTCTGGACTAACCTTACCCCTGCTAGATAACTGCAGTAAATTTTGGTAACTTCTTCGTTTTAATGGGGAATATATTTTTTGACGCCCTTAGTTTCATCAACATAATGAATCGGAATAGTCATTCTGATAAATAAACCTAGAAATGAAGCGTGCATTTTCACTTTTTGTTTTGATAACTAATAGTATTGTAATTGGCTTATCGCAGCCTAAATCGGAGATTAAAGAAAAATCTGGGTATCAAATTTCAAAGCCGATAATTGATTCCAATAGTTATAGTGAATGGCCATCAGTAGAGGATGCCCTAATTAGTGATGACGGCAATTATTTTCACTATGCTGTGTCCAACCGACCGAAAGGAAGTCAAACCCTAATTCTCAAGGCAACTTCAGGAAACTGGAAGTTGGAGGTTCCAAAAGCTTACGGGTGCAAGTTCACAAGAGACAGCAGGAAAGCCGTTTTTCTCAAGACTAATGACAGTTTATGTATAGTTTCATTAGGAAGAAATATAACTGCCAATATCCCAAATGTTAGATCCTTTGAATTGTCGCAGTTTGGAAATAACGAATGGCTGGCATTTCGGACAAATTCTACAACTGATGTATTGATTATTAATAATCTTGTGACTGGTGAGAGAAGACTTTTTGAAGCGGTGAGAGATTATGTATTTAGCAAAGATGGTAAAGTTTTAATACTACTGACTGAGAAAAAAAGTGGTGGTTCTTGCATGTTAACTTTAGAGTGGATTGAGCTTCATAATAACAAATCAAAAGTAATTTGGTCGTCTTCCCAAGGGAGCTTAAATGTAAGTAATTTTATTTTCGATGCCCCAACCGAACAGATGGCTTTTCTTGTCGAACAGGATATAGACAATCGCTATAAAAAGACGATATGGTATTATAAAAACGGAGACAATAGAGCTACTCTTCTTGTTGATGACAAATTGGTTGACATTAACCATAGAGTCGGTATTGAGTCTATTAATCCGGGATTCACTGACGATGGGCTAAGCATTCTTTTTAAAGTGAGTGCAAATGAATTGGAATACGAAGCTAAGAATGAAGCTGTACAATTAAATTTGTGGAGTTACAACGATCTAAAACTTCAATCTTTACAACTGCAAGAACGTGGGATGGTTGCAAGCTCTTTAGCAACCGTTCACATAAAAGATCAAAGAATTGTTCGATTAGGATATGAAAACGAACGATGTTTGCAAATAATTAATGACTTCGCATTTTTTCGGCATGCTGATGGAGATATTGATCCTACTGAATCGAATTGGAATTCTCAATGTAAAAATACCTATTACATTGTCTCATTAAAAAACGGAGAGCGAAAGCAAATAAAGGAGATGCGTCAAGAAGTCGAAGGATATTGTATGTCTCCTGACGGAAAATATGTCATATTTTATGATGAAGACAAGAAACAGTACTTGAGTTTTGAAACCGCATCGGGTATCACTCGAAGTATTACAGAGAATATTCCCGTGTCCTGGCTTTTATACTACAGGAGTGATGAATCCTCTGCCCCAAGAGGAATAGCAGGATGGGTTGCTGAAGGTAAATATGTTTTAATTTATGACCGATATGACATTTGGAAGGTAGATCCGAGTGGAGTAACGAGACCAGTTAACGTTACACGAGGATTTGGCAATAGTCATAATGTCATATTCTATTTAGGATTAATGGAATATTCAAAATTTTCATATTCTGAAAATGAGAGAATAATCTTGAATGCATTCGAAATTTCGACTAAAAATAATGGTTTCTACAGTGCAACTCTATCAGAAAAAGGTGATATTAAGCCATTGACAATGGGGCCATATATTTATGAAGTAAAAGGAAATCCATATATCCCAGATGGTTCAAATTTCACCCCGATTAAGGCAAGAAATTCGAATAAGTTTATAGTAAGACGAATGAGTGCGACAGAATCAGCAAATTATTTTCTTACCAACAATTTCCGAACTTTTAACCGGATAAGTAATTTACATCCTGAAAAAAATTATAATTGGTTGACAACGGAACTACATACCTGGAAAATGTCCGATGGAAATATGTCTCAAGGAATTATGTATAAACCTGAAAATTTTGATTCAACCAAGAAGTATCCTGTAATATTTTATTATTATGAAAGGAGGTCCGATGCTTTGAATGCTTTTTTAAAGCCAGAATTTTTAACAGCTGGATGTTCAATAAATATACCCTCATTCGTCAGTAAAGGATACATTGTCTTTAGCCCAGATATTTATTACTCAATTGGCAATCCAATGCAAGGTTCTTACAATTCAGTTGTTTCCGCGGCTGAATATATATCTAAGTTTCCTTTTATTGATAGCAAAAGAATGGGATTGCAGGGTTGCAGTTTTGGAGGAATTCAAACAAATTACCTTGTTACGCATACTAAATTATTTGCAGCCGCTTGTTCTGCATCTGGTGTTTCTGACTTAATAAGTCATTATGGGGCTTTACAGAATGATGGAAGAAGCCTACAAAGTTATTATGATAATGGACAGGGTCGAATGGGTTATGCACCATGGCAAAAGCCAGATTTATATATTAAGAATTCTCCAATTTTTCACGTTGACAAAGTTACCACACCTTTACTGATGATGCATACATCGAATGATGGTATATGTCCTTTCTCCAATGCAATTGAATTTTTCACAGCACTTCGAAGATTAGGAAAGACAGTATGGCTGCTAGAATATAACGATGGTAGGCATGGGGTATATGGCAAATCGGCCAAGGATTTTAGTATTCGTATGGCTCAATTTTTTGACTATTATCTAAAGGATGACCCAGCGCCAGGCTGGATGGTTCGTGGGATACCAGCAAAAATGAAGAGTATAGATGATGGTTTAGAATTGAGGAAAGACAACAAATGTCCACAGCGTAGTTTATTAATAGGAATAGAAGGCGACAAAGATAGTTCCCAGTTGTACTTCTAACTTTTGGTCGCATAGCAATATTTACTGCTTATTTGCACTCAAAACTCTGCAGGGCGGCCTAGCGGGTGGACGCAGCATAGATATTCTTCATATCCTGGCTAAATTCATGCTTGTCTTTCCAGACCACATACCAGCAGCTGTTACACATCTGATGAACTACACAGATCTGGGAGGCAGATTGAGGGAAGACGGTGCGGATGGCTTGGGCAAAGCCGTTGAAGTTATCAGTGACGGCGACCAGGAAATCTTCCATTCCACGGGCCTTCATATCGGTTAAGAAGGTCAAAATCCCTCTGCCTTTATGGTCTGTGGAATGTTTAAAAGCAAACAAATTGGGACTTTTCGTCCATTAATTATGGACTATGAAAGTTCCAATACTTGAATTCAGCACAATTATCGAAAATGTGCAAATGTTTCTTTAGCGCTTAATTGAATTCAACAATACATTCAACAGTTCTTTTCTCGAACCGGCCTATGTATAATAGAATAAATAAAGTATATCGATGTTAGCTATTCTTCGATTATTTTTAAAACCAAGAAAGAGGCCGCCTCACTGAAATGGAAGCGACCTCTAAAAATGATGACATAGTATTATACAAGAGGTCCAAATGTTAGGAAACTAGATATACTCTTATATAAGACTGATAATAATTGTTAAGCGTCAGCTTTAATCCTTATAGTAGGACAAGCACCATTGATGGTTGTGGTACTGAGCTTAGCATCAACTCCAGCTGGAGCTACAGTTGTAACGGAATTAAGGAAAGTAGTAACAGTACATTTTCCTGCTGACTCCTTATAAAATGTATGCTGATTTCTTGCTGCTTTGAAAGCGAGTGCACCACCAGCAATAGCGAAAAGACCGACAACTGTTAAAACGATTTTTGCCTTTTTCATAATAAACGTTTTTAATATTATAAATTTTCGCCTACACTTGCATTGACTTCCATGGGAAGGTGGTAGGCACTAACCTCCCTATGAAGTATCCGGATAAGTTTATTGAAGATTGTTTTTCTACCCTTCGATAACATTTTTAATAACTTTTGTATCTACCTTACCAATAAGGATTTGTTTCAATTTTTTATTCTTATCGTAGACAATAATATAAGGGACCTCCTGAACCTTGAAATGTTTCCCTAAAAAAGTGGTATAGTCTATTCCTACGATAATATTGGGGTAAATTTCTAATTTATAATGTTCGTAATATCTTTTTGCTTGAGGGTATAATGCGTATGTCAGTATGCAAAGCTGGATGTCCTTAAAAAACCCAATGTCTGCGATAAACGTTTCTGTTTGTGCCCGACAATAAGGACAGTCTGGGTTGAAATAGAATAATATCACGGGCTTATCATTCCCTAATTCTGATGTATTAAATTTGGTTGTACTATCCATCAATAATACATTAAAGGATGGTAACGGTGTCCCTTCCAGACCAGTCTTTGGTAACGGAGAATCAGAACATGATGTTAAACCTACTATGAACAATATTGGAAGAATAATTTTCATGTTGAGTCAATTTAAAATGTCGGTTCATTATAGCTAGTAATTCAGATCAGGAGCTCGACGATGCGTCCATTCTTGAGTAATTAGGTTATTTTTGTCCATGGCTGTTTTGCTTTGTTTTAATATAACCACTACAAGTAGTATTGAGAAACTGAATATAATGATCATTGGAAATACCTGGTACCGCAAAACAATTGGAGAAGCCAGAATACTAAAACAAAAATTGCAAAGCCATACTGAAAAGGCCAAGAACAGGAATCTATTAAAACTCGAACTTTCTTTTTTAAAACCGTCCAAGATTAAATATCCTATCAAGCTGAATATAAATAGTATATTAATTGCAGCAAAAATTGGTGGAAAGAGAATCGTTACAATAATTCCTTTATCTTCTAGGTGTGTGTATACTTTGGTTGTTTTTAGTTTGAACCAAAACATTGCTATTGGCTCAATGTTGTCGCTGTCCATATTGTAGGCATTTAGAAACTCAGTAGCGGGGGAATAATAATCCCTGGCGTTCGGCCATAGATAATATTTCATAAATGCAGTTGGGTGATTCCAGATCAACCAACTGCCATATTCTGTGTATAAGGGTCCCATCGATGCCCAGCGTTGTATAAATGAGGAGGTGTTATCATTACTATATACATCATTCATGTATTTTTTAAGCGGCGCTTGCTCATCCCAGAGATAATAAGGGCCTAACACACTGTCGGGTCTGTTTTTTAATTGACGGAGCGAATCCATGTGCTTTTTCACAGTACAGTGGAGCTGACTGAATTTAGCTGGCACTTGTTCTGGCTCACTTACTATAACTCTAGAATAGCTAAATAAAGCATTGCTTGCTAATTGCCAGCCGCCGAAGGCGGAAAATTGAGTCTTACCTGTGATCAATCGGTAGTTGCCCATTGTTTCTGCCACCAGCATTCCAATTAAAATGATTATGAGGAGTGTTCCTGTAATTTGTATACGCCATTTAGTTCTCGATAAGGTTAATACTCCTATACTAATAAGTGGATAATATAGTGCATTATACCTCATGGCAAATGCAAGAAATAATATTATAGCATGTGATATTACCAAGTGCATGGATGGTTGGTGTAATATCCATAACAATTGAGTAAACCAAATTAAGCTTAACCCTGTGAATAAAGCATCACTAGAAAGCAAATTGCTTACATAAAATAATAGCGGATTCAACGTATTGCAGACGATCAGTATTTTAAGTATACGGGGTTGCAGAATAAACAGGTAATCTAAACTAAGCAACAAATAAAATATTCCAATTTGAAGAAGGAAATATTGAAAAAGTACTAAGGCTCTATGCGAGCTGGAAACCATATGAAACAATTGCAGAAACTTTGAGTAACCAATAGGTCGGATGGAAACATACTCGTTATTAAGAGCAGCCTCAATATAAGAATATGAATCCGGTATAAAACTTGGGTAGGGATAAAGATATTTAAACCAGATGAACTGAACCAAAATACTTACAAGCATGAGAATAAGGACTAGCCGGATTTTTTTTAATTTCCAGACCCATTTTTCAAATGGTAACGATTGTATTTGACCATTTTGTATCATTCAGAGAGTATCTTGTCGTTAGACTGATGGTTTCAGGCTATCAAGCCTCTATTATCGGGATTTAAATTTTCCGTTCCAGCTTTTAATCTTGTTATTTCCATTCCTTGGGTTTCGTGCAAGAGATATTCAACAAACAATAAGACAAAAGATTGGAAGAGTATTAGTGGGAATAACTGAAATCTCAATGCAATCGGAGATGCAAAAACGCTGAAAGCGAAATTAACGATCCATAAAGCCATAGCTAATAATAGTCCTTTTGTGAAAAATTGATATTTCTTAGGTCCTTTTAAAAAGAGGAAGGAAGCGAATCCACATAAGAACACCACATTAACGACACCAGCAAATATTGGATAAAAGTTTAGGCTGTTTACTTTAAAATCTTTGAAATGGCTTTTTAGTTTATTACTCTTATAGCCAAACCAAGTGGTTACAATTAAGGGGACGCTATCTATTCCTGTGCTATAATTCTCTAAAAATTCTAGCGGTGGGGTATAGTACTTCAGAGCATTCGGTAACAAATAGTGTTTGGCAAACTCCATTGGATACTGCTTGATTATAAAAGTGCCATATTCTCCGAATAAAGGTGCTACTGTGGCCCATTTCTTTAAAGAGCTTGTGGTCGAGTCTTTCTTAAACTGATTCTTCATATACTGCTGCAATGGGGATCTAGGGTCCCACATATAGACTGTGCTTATTTCAAACATTTGATAAGGCTGCTCTTTTATATTTCGTGTAGTATCAAAGAACGTCATAATTGTTTTGTCTAATTGCCGAAAACGAGCTGGCACCTCTTTAATGCTTTTACGGTCTACATACCTGTAGGCGTACATAGCATTATTTGCCATTTGCCAACCTGTAAACGGAGAAAATTGTCGTTTGCCTATAGACTTGGAATATTTGTTACTGGTAAACTGAACAAATGAGGCAATTAAAATGATGCTTATTACCAAACCAGTTATCTTAATAAATGGGCGATCCCGAGATAGCAATAGCGCAACACCAGTTATAATAGGGTAATACAGCGCATTGTATCTTACTGTGAATGCCAGGAACAATACCAGTGCGTTTGCAATAATTAACCAACTTGTTGGCCTGTAAATAATCCAAAACAACTGTGTAAACCATATAAGACTCAACGAAAGGAAAAAGGCATCACTGGATATATAATTTGCAATATACAGGAATACCGGGTTAAAGGTTAGGCAGCAAAACATGAGTGCCTTTGTTATTCTTGCGGGCCTATAAAAGAAGAATAATGAGAATAAAAGGTATTGCATACTAAATTGCAGAAACAGATATTGAAAAGTAACCAGGGCGGTATCGGATTTAGTAAACACGCTGAACAACCGTAAAAACTTGGGATACCCAATAGGGTATGTGTTGATGTCAAAATTATGATAGGCTGTCTCCAAATATACATAAGAATCGCCATTAATAAAGCTTGCAAAGGGATACAAATACTTAAAAATAGCAAACTGAGTAATAATGCCAACGATGCCTATCCAGACATACCATTTTTGCACTGGATTTTTAAATATATAATCCACTAAAATTTGATTATTCCGCCATGCCGGTGCAGGAAAGGTCTTTTTCATTTCGACATTTTCTTCCTCAGATGACTTCTCTGTAATCTTCTCTTCATGGTATTGCTGTTCGGTATTGATTTCCCAGATGTTTTCTTTATTTGTTACGTTGGCGCAAATATTATCAACGGCAACCATAGCTGTTAGCATTGAATGATCTGAGTTATTGTATTTATGCATTCCGTTTCGCCCTACAAGAAAAAGGTTTTTGAATCGGTCAGTATACTCCCTTACTACATCAAATCTGTCGTATGTTCCAAAATAGGCGGGGTAAGTCTTTTCCATACGGATAACGGTACTGTCGAGCACATTGGCGGAGGATGCAAGTCCGATTTTTTCTAGTTCCTGGATGGCTATTTGCTTGATCTCTGCATCCGGCTTGTTCCAGAAATCCTCATTCTTATTGCAAAAGAACTCCATACCAATCCAAGTGGTATCGGGGTCTTTTACAAGATAAGGACTCCAGTTGTTAAAGACCTGCAGACGGCCCACCGTTACATCTTTTTCCTGTATATATATCCAAGTATCTTTGAGCGATAAAGGTTTCCACTCTCCCGTCTTTTTATCTTGGAAAGACATTTGTTTGAGCAAGATGCCTACTGTTATAAAGTCCCGGTATTGGAGGCCGGACGCAACTTCTTTCACTTGATCCGGTATGGTGCCATCCATGCCTCCAATCAGCTCTTGTACAGGCATAGTAGAAAAGAAATAATCGCCTTCTAAGTAGCTGGTTTCACCGGTTATATTGTTAGTTGCTGCTACAGCTGTTATTTTATTATTATCGTCGGAAGTATAGATGCGTTTAACATCATGGTGCATAAGTATTTTTCCACCCATCTGTTCAACCTGCCTTGCCACTTCCTCCCAGAGCTGCCCGGGCCCGAACTTGGGGTACAGGAACTGCTCGATCAAGCTCGTTTCGGTATCCTTTTGGGCAACATCACTGTCATTTCTTTTTTGCCTATGCTTCATAGTGGTCTGTATAGCATGCTCGATGGCTTTCCTTATCGAAACACCCTTGATACGCTGGGCACCCCATTCGGCAGAAATTGAGTTACAGGGAATACCCCATACTTTCTCTGTGTAGTCTTTAAAGAACAATTTGTATAAAACCTGTCCGAACCTGTTTACCATAAAATCTTCCAGGTTCTTTTCTGGTTTCCGGGGAAGTAACTGAGCCTTTAGGTATGAGCACATAATAGCAATAGTGGTCCATAGGCCAAGCTTGGAAAGGGTATCAAGGGATAGTTGAATAGGATAAGCAAAGAATTTTCGCAGGAAATAGATCCGTGATAGACGTTTACGTACCAGCATTACCTTATCTGGATCTGTAATATCACCAGAAGAGGATTCAACCTGCCTGGACTTATTTTGATAGCTAACAGTAACTCCCCCTTTTTCATCTGTCTGGACTGGCATAATATTAAACCACCAGTTCATAACCCGATCTGATTTGCTAAAGAACCGGTGGCCGCCAATGTCTATCCGGTTACCCTTGTAGTTTACGGTTTTGCTGATGCCACCTATATCCGCCGATTTTTCAAGGATAACAGGTATTACATCTGTACGTTTAAGTAATTCATAAGCAGCAGTGAGCCCAGCCGGTCCGGCGCCAATAATAATCGCCATTTTGCTCATATCGAATAGTTTTTTGAGGGATCGGATTAAGTGTTTGAATTGGAAACGTTTGTATTTATGCTATTGATAAAAGGGGATATCCTATTTGGTCTGGTAAATGGTGTCTTGCCAGAAAGTGAATAATTCCGCTAATACCAGTCATAAGGTCAGGCATAGTATGCGAACTGTCAATTGTCCAGTAATAAGAGTCAGTATTTAGTTGTTTCCTGAGTTGTAACAATGATCCGGCAATCCAGTCAGCTTTGGTTTGCCATTTTTCATCCTTGAATACATGCGCTGCTTCAAGGTAGACTTCTCCTAATCCCGTTACTCCCCAGGCGTGACTAAGATTCCTGTATATCACATGTGGAGTGTGATTGTTTAAAGCCGCTTCAGCTAATTGTTTATAGATAGGATCCCGTAATGTTTCATACGCTTTGATAAATGTTAGTGCAATTCCAGTAACACCATTCATTAACCAGGCATCTATTTGTTTATTAAGTGAATTGGTATACCATATATAATTGTTCCCCTTTTTATGCGCCTGCTTTTGTAACCAGGTCAATGCCCTAATGGCAGCGGAGCGGCTATTGCTATCATTGTATTTCATCGAATGACTCAGCAGAAAATAAATAATGCCGCTCACCCCGTTCGCCAGACCTGTTATCTTAATGCCTTTTCCAGGTTTGGAATCTGATGGCATTTCCCACGAACCGTCTTTTAATTGTTTTTGTACAATCTGGGCTACTAACTGGTTCAATTTGGAGCTGACAAAGTCAGCCGGTAAATAAGGCATGCACTGAAGTATAGATATCCCCTGGCCTGCGGCGCCAGATGCAAGGTCAATACCTCGCGGATCTCGCTCCGTGCAGGCACGTATAATTGATCTAACATCTGCACCATCTTCCATAAAACCGCACTTCACGCCAGAGGCAAGCATTAAGGCAACTCCTGCTGTACCTGCAAAGAAGCCGGATGGAAGAGTTTGTAAATTGGTAAAACAATTTTGTTGTAGAAATTCAAGATTCGCCTTATAACTATTATGTAGGATGCTGTCTATTGAAAATCCACTCTCTTTCAGGGTAAATAGCGTGTAAAATACACCCGATATGCCCTCAAATAATCCAACGTAGTTTGAATAGGAGCCCTGTAAATTTTCAATGACCTGATTAGTTTGACTAGTTAGGGAAATCCATAAGCCAGCATCATTCATCATCTTTTCACTGGTTAAGGCATTCAAACTTTTATTTAGTGTTATTGCGATTTCTTCGTCAGTAATATTAGCCTCGATTTGATGTTTTATTTCGGCTTTACTTTCGAGTAGTTGTTTGCGGTAGCCTTGAATCACTGCAGTTATTTCGGATAATTCGGGCCTACTATCAGGGTCGCTTTCTAAACACCTTGCTATACATTTCACAACTTCCATCTGTGTAATAAAGTATGAAAGATTCTTTTGAAGTTCTTCGGCAGACGTAGTATCAAATTTTATAGGCAACTGACTCGTGAAAAATACTATCATCAACGCCCCTAAACCGTATATATCTTCTTTTACTGTTGGTATCTCACATGCTTGTTGCTCGGGGGACATGAACCCTATTGTTCCAAGAGTAAAGGCAGGAGTAGGTTGCTTAAGTTTCTGAGAATAGACGAGCTCCAGGTCAATCATAAATAGCCGGTTTCTCTTGTCAACTATGAAATTGACACACGATATATCCCTGTGCACATATCCCTTTTTATGAAAAGTCTGAACCATGTCAATTATTTGCAGCAGATAATCTATCACCAGCAACTGATTTTCTGTTACAAGCTCGGACCACCTGTTGCATGAGTAAATGGAAAGAATTTTGTCATCTAATGATACCCCGTTGATAAATTCCATAGCGAGGTAGGCGTCACCCTCCTCATAAAAAAAATCGATTATTTTCGGTATGTAGCTTTCTGTTGATAGGTCTTTGTGCAATTGTAGTTGCCACTCCAGCCTGTCTTGTATATCACGACCAAAATCATCAGAAAACATATTCTCTTTACCTTCCTTAACCAGGCAGTATTTTGCATTAAGCCAGTTTTTCATATACAGGCCTTTCATCACTCTGCCTTTTACGTTTGCTTTAATTAGTTCGACTGGTTTGATTTTATCATTCAATAGCTTTTTTCTGGCAGGAACCGTTGGATTTGTAACTGAAGTGAATGGCCAGTTAATGTTGTCAGGCAGTACGAAAGGTATTGTATTAATATCCTGGATTAGCTCACCATTTAGGTTATAGATGAACTCAGCGGGTACTCCATTACTGTCGTACCCATGCTGACCGTTAAATGCACCATATCGTGTGTAAACAACACCTCCCAGATGTCTGCAGGAAGGAGCTTCAGGGCCTTTGAAGTCCTTAGTAAGTAGGATTAATTTTTGAGCAAGACGCAAGGCTTGCTGCTCAGTTTCGGGATAAATGCAAACAATTTTACCAACATTGGTATAACCATACATTCCATCTAGCAATCGATCCGTTGTTGTTTTATTAAGCGGAATTTTAAAAGGTACTTTTTCCAGTGTTAATTCTGGAATTATAGTCTCCAATAAGGCGTTCAATTGTATTGTGATTATTGACAAGTGTAATAACCATCCTTGAATTTGGGAAATTTCACCAGCCTGTAAATAATAACCAGATGTTTTATATATTATGCCATGGGACTTTAGTATGTCTTCGTAATTGATAGTGTGTTCCCTTTGTAAAGGAACGGTTGTTTTGTCGGTTAATCTATCAGTTAATTTATCAACTGTCAAATTGGATTGACTATTCATAGAATTTTCCGATTTAGGGTTCATGAACTTTGCTTCAACTGTCCGCTATTGACAAAATAATTTCCACATCCCATTTATAGAACACAGAGATAAGCATTACACAGAAGAGATGAGGGCGGCAATTGCTCAACATATTTATTAAGGCTCTGCTTGGAAAAGCAGAACATTTGTTTACCTCAAAAATAACCGTTTCGTCCGGGCCATAGCACCGGAAGAGCTATTATCTTTAATGTCCTTTTATACTTGTGAGTTGCTTACCTGTAGCGGGATAGAGCTTCAATTCCTTTCCGAGTAATTCAATTGAAAACTACCCGTTGAAGTATGAAATGTCTGTTAGCATAGTACTAGTTTTTTGAGGGTATAACTACCTTGCATAGTCTGTCTTTTGCTAATAAAAGTAAAGCCGGTAAATTATATGGGTCGTTTCGAGATTGCCTTAAATGTAAAGTTTTTCAACTGTTATAGAGTCTTATTGAGGTTTGCTGGTTATAGGTTATAGTATGATTTGATTCCTTCCTTTACTTCAGGTCTTCATTTCAAATTCGATATTAAAGTTCGTAACCGAGACTGCAGCACGCATGCAGCGAAGAATTTTCTTATCTATTTTTTTTGTCCAGATTAGTTTTGAATGGTTGCAGCTAGTGATGGCATTATTAACCACTGCTACGTTATTGCAGGAAGATGTCAGAAATTACAGATGCCTGAATTAACCGTCCCTCAAAATGAAACGACTACTTCTTTTGTTTGCTTTCTCTTTTGAAGCTCTCTGTGCTCTTTCCCAAATTAAGCAAGAGGGAATTATAAAAGGAGTGGTATTAGATAGTGTGAGTCAACAGCCGTTGATAAATGCAACAGTGTCGTTGTTCCGTTCTACCGATTCAGGCAGGTTAGAATCTGCTATTACTGATAAAAATGGTGGCTTTAGGTTCAGTGGACTTCGTCAAGGTAGTTATAGATTAAGTATTACCTATTTGGGCTACCGGTTATATTCTCAAATGGTGGATATTCTCCAAGATAATTTAGCGATTGATATTGGAAACATTTTTATGAATCGAGCCAGTCTATCCTTGGCAATGGTGGAAATTAGATCTCCGGTTGTTGTAAAGAAAGATACGATTGAATTTGACGCCGGTTATTTTAAAACAACGGAAACCGCTGCTGTGGAGGAGCTACTTAAGAAACTGCCTGGGGTTCGTATAGAAAGGGACGGTACAATTTGGGTGAATGGAGAATCGGTGAAAAAATTGCTGGTAGATGGAAGACCATTTTTTAGTAATGACCCCACAATGTTGACCAGGAACCTTACAGCAGATATAATAAACAAAGTGCAGCTCATTGACGGAAAATCAGAAGAATCGAAGTTTGCGGGAATTAATGATGGTAAAACGGAAAAGGTAATCAATATTACGATTAAGAAAGATCAAAAGAATAGTTTTATAGGCAACGCAACCGCCGGCTATGGCACAGATAGGCGCTTTGCTTTTAAGGGAAATTTAAACCGATTCAAAGATAAAGAGCAATTATCCTTTATTGCCAATGGAGATAATATAAATGGGATGCACGAAGGGAAGTCTGTTAGCAACACGCCTGGCATTATCCGCAACTGGAGGGGCGGCATCAATTACAATAAAGATCTTAGCCAGAAAATAAGCGCATCTATGAGTTACACAATAAATAATAGCCGAGCAGAGGCCCAGCGTAATAGTACCCGGCAAAATTTATTACCGGATTCCTCATACTATTACGATCAGGATGCGTCTTCTTTGAATAATAACATATACCATACTTTTAATTTTCGGATGGAGTACAGGATAGATACCACACAGATGCTGTCAGTTATGACGAATTTAAATTATGAAAAAGATAAGAATCAGCAGGGAAGTATTTATAAATCGCAGGACAATAAAGAGCAATTGGTTAATAGCGGGAGCACCTATAATGCTAATTTCAATGAAGCTCCAGATATTTTTACCTCTATTTCTTTCAGGAAGAAACTTAGAAAGACCGGGCGTGCTATTAGCATAGGCACAAATTATGGTTATGATAATTTGACGCAACAGAGCTTTAATCGATCAGAAAACTTATTTATCCGGCCTAATGGCGAGCAAGATACAGACAGTATAGACCAACGAGTTAATTTGAGCAACATGCACCATCTTTTTCAAGCCTCTATTGATTATACAGAACCTATTTTTAAAGATGCTTTTATAAGATTTTCTTATTTGTTTACTTATGATTATACTTCACCTGATAAGTTGGCTTATGATTATAATCCTCTTAAGGGAGTTTACGACCGATTAAATGATTCTTTGAGTAATTCCTTTCAAAGTATTTCCCATCATCAATTCGCTTCTCTAAGTCTTCGCATCCAAAAGGGAAAGTACAATTATAATGTAGGGTTAAATATGCTGTATAGCAACATGCATAATATTAGTGGGAGCCGGGATATTAATATCCGAAAAAGTATTACAAACATTTATCCGACTGCTTCTTTTGATTATGACTTCACAACCACAAAAAATCTGCATTTTAATTATTCTGCGGATATAAGAGTGCCTACTGCAAGTGAGTTACAGAAGGTGCCAGATAATAGTAATCCCTTGTATATCCGGGCTGGAAATCCGGACTTGAAACCGAGCCGTACAGATATTTTTAATGTAAAATTTAACTCCTTTGTTCCTAATTCTATGAGTAGCTTTTCTGCGGGAGCCAATCTCGCTTTTGCTACAAACAAGATTGTAGCTGCCAGTTGGATCGATTCATTAGGCAGGCAGATGAGCCAACCTCTGAACGTGAACGGAGCGTGGAATATTAATGCCAATATTGAAAATGGCTTTTTAATCAAGGAACAATTTACTGTAAAAACTTACGGCAATTTCGGATTAAGCCGAGATATAAATTATGTCAATGGATTCAAAGGTTATACTAATAATGTTAATGCAAGTGGAGCGATAGGATGTAATTATACTTTCAAAAACATGCTTGATCTGAGCTGCTCTGCAGCAGTGAATTATTATGGTCTTCGCTATTCGCTACAAAAGGGCAGTAATTCAAATTACTTGAATTATAACTTTTCTTTCAATGGAGACATTAAGTTGCCATTTGATTTTCTGACAGGCTATACTCTTGACTATAGTATCAATAGTGGTCGCTCTGCAGGTTATAACCAGGATATAATTATGCTTAATGCCTATATCTCAAAAGCAATACTGAGACGGAAGCAGGGCCTTATTAAATTGCAAGGATTCGATCTTCTAAAACAAAACGTCAGTATAAACCGCAACATAGGGGGAAGCTACATTGAAGATGTGCGAACAAAAGTTTTGCGACGTTTTTTTTTGGTTGGCTTTTCTTATTTTCTCAAGTAGCAATTCCAACATCCGTAATATGAAACAAATTATCATCCAGCCTGAACCTACCGGGTTTCATGAAGAAGACCGGGGACTCTTACAGTTTATTTTGGCCAGGAAAGAAAATAAGAGATATTTACTTATTGCGTTTCTAGGATGCCTTGTACAGTTTTCCATCTTCAAAGTTTTATACCCATTCCCAGATTTCATTTCGGATAGTTACAGTTACATTGATACCAACCTGAGTGATATGAAAGTAAACTTGTGGCCGATAGGTTATTCCAAATTTATATGGTTCATCCATCTTGTAACTAGTTCCCACATTTTTCTTGTTTTTGTGCAGTATGTGCTATTAGTATTGGCTCTTCTTTATTTTTTCTATTCGGTACTGTATTTATTTAACCTCAATAAATCAAAGAGTACCATACTGTTCGCTTTCCTATTCTTTAACCCTACTTCCCTATACCTGGCGAATTGTGTATTGAGTGATGCTCTTTTTTGTGCTTTAAGTCTTCTCCTTTTTACCCAATACTTATGGATGCTTTTTCAACCTCGAATAGCTAACTTAATATTGCAGGCGTTTCTTGTTGGTGCTGCATTTACAATAAGATATACAGCTATCTATTATCCTGTTGTGAGCTTACTTGCTATATCACTGGCAGGCTATAAAATGTCACTCAAATTTGTGGGTATGGCACTACCTTGGATACTACTTATACCTTTTATTTTTTATACCCAGCAAAGGACCAAGGAGGTTACAGGCACAGCTGAATTCTCAGTATTTGGTGGATGGCAACTAGCTAATAATGCATTATACATGTACGATCATATCGAAGTAGATAGTAGCCGGCTACCAGAGGCAACCAGGGAATTGGACAGGCTCGCTAGAAGGTATTTTCGCGAGGTTCCACCGCAGGATAGAGATTTAACCTCGATTGAAGGAACATTTTTTATTAAAGTGCCAAACGCGATATTAAAACCATACATGCTTTCCCGGTATTCATTTTCCGATGCACAAAGTCAATTCCAAGCCTGGGGAAGGGTATCTCCGACCTTTAAACAATATGGGACTGCTCTCATCAAAGATCATCCTATGGCCTTTGCCCGGCATTATCTTTGGTTAAATGCACAAAACTATTTTGTCCCATACCTTGAAAAGTTTGGCTCGTATAACGTCGGCATGAGAGAAGTATGGGAGCCTGCGAAAATTTGGTTTGATCTAAAGAGTAGCGAAGTCAGCCTAATCCCATCAATACAGTTCCAGGGGTATATTTTTTCTTTTTATCCTATTTTATTTGGGATGTTGAACCTATATTTTATAGGATGTCTCTTAGTCTATCTTTTTATCGGTAAACCCAATTGCCACAGTCGCCATTTTAATGCAGCAGTAATTCTAGCAGCAGCATTTCTGTTCCTTAATTTTAGCTTCAGTGTTTTTGCTACTCCTGTTGTGCTGCGTTACCAAGTCGTACCGATGATAATTTTGGTTTACTTTTCATTATTGTTGACAGAGCGGATAATAAGACGATTCCGATAGCCCTAATAGCGGGAGTAACGTTTAACTCAGTAAGTACGTTTAAATGATACCAGACGACATCAATCTAAACGAATGAATCCAGTCAGTATAATTCCCATTTTTCCTGTCCTGGCGATTGGCCTTATCACAATAAATTTTATGAGCAGGGTTATTGGGATAAATTTGGCTATGGCCAGGTATAAATCTATTGATGGCTTGAGAGGCTATTTGGCTTTTTTCGTATTCCTGCACCACTCCGTCATTTGGTATTATTATTTACGGAGTGATCAGTGGGTCGTTCCTCCATCAAGGATTTATAACCATTTTGGACCCGCAAGTGTCTCGCTTTTTTTTATGATCACATCGTTCCTGTTTTTTTCAAAACTATTGGAATATAAGGGTAGTAGTTTAGATTGGGTTAAACTGTATGTTTCCAGGTTTTTAAGGATACTCCCGTTGTATAGTTTTGTGCTATCTATTTTGTTCATTGTAGTAGCCTGCCTAACTCAATGGAAGCTGAATGAGCCTATAGCAAAAATAGCATCGGAATGCTTACAGTGGGTTGCCTTTATGGAGCCTGATATAAATAGAGTTGCAGGAACAAGACTTATTGTGGCAGGTGTAGTATGGAGCCTGGCCTTTGAATGGGCATTCTACTTCTCCTTGCCTTTTTTGGGTGTTTTACTTTTCAGAATTGGTACATCCGCTGGTACATTAATATTTTCTGGAATACTGTTATTCATTTTTGTAATAATCATTCTTGAATTTTATCCTTATGAAGCGATTGGAAGAGCAATCCCTTTTTTAGGAGGAATTGCTGCCGCAATGATTGAAAAGAATGCCAGGATAAGGAAATTGTCTTCTAGTGTATATGCCTCCTTCTTGGTAATTATCTTATTGCTAATCGTTGTCTTCTACTATCCTTCCATTTATTCTGCAGTTCCTCTTATGTGCCTTTCACTCGTCTTTTTTGCGATTGCATGCGGCAATACATTATTTGGTATTCTCTCTCATAACGTATCTTGCTTGCTTGGGCAGATTTCATATAGTATCTATCTACTTCACGGTATGGTTCTATTCATAATGTTTCGGTTTGTGTTTGATTCCGAGCATGCGAAGGAACAGTCACCAATAGTACATTGGATAACTATCGCTGGCAGTTGTGTAGTACTAATTGCCGTTTGCTCTCTTACATATCGCTATATTGAGCGTCCCTGCCTGAATGCCACCACTACCGTTGTCGCTAAACTTAAAAGTAACTTTAAGGCAAAACAACTGGCGTGAACTAGGAGATAGTTCATTTCCATACTTCACTTAATATCCATTGGATACAAGGGCCAATCCATTGAGCTGTGGCTGTATTGTTATATATGCCATACCCATGCCCTCCTTTAGCATATAGGAATAGGCTCAAAGGTATTTGCTTCTGCTCCATAGCAGCTGCCAGATAAAGGCTGTTCTCCACCTTTACAATAGTATCATTAATCGCATGGGTAATAAAAGCAGGTGGTGTCTCACTTGTGACCTGTAATTCATTGGAATATTCCAGCACTTTTTCCGCCGTAATATTCGGGCCAATCAGATTCATGCGGGAGAGTATGTGTGTAAGGCTATCTGCAAAGCTTATCACAGGGTAGGCCAGCACCATAAAATCTGGTCGCAGATTTATTCTTTTTTCGTTATCAATATAGGTATGCTTAAAATGCGTGCTTATAGTGGATACCAAATGTCCGCCGGCAGAGAAGCCCATAATACCGAGCTTGTTTTTATTAATGTGATACTCACTAGCATGTTCCCTCACATATTGTATAGCTTTTTGTGCATCCTGTAGCGGGCCAATCTCTTTATTAATCATAAGGTCAGTGCGCGGTACACGGTAATGCAATAGAAAAGCTGTAATGCCGGCTTCTGAGAGTTTTTGGGCTGCAGGTATACCTTCAACCTTATCTGCAACGTTCCTATAAGATCCACCTGAGCAAACAATGACTGCGATGTCTGTGGCTTTTTCTGGCGTTGGAGTAAAGACAGTAAGTGTTGGCATAATCGTACGTGGTCTAATTACCATTGTGTCATTGCCAGTCAACCAACTTTTTCCGGATACAGTATCAACCAAAATGGAGACTGGAATGGCATTTGGTACTTTCCCATTTTCGTATAAGGGGATAACAGTTTGTGCCATTAAATTAAATGAAATACAATACACCATAATGCAAACTACGGAAGACTTTAAGAAGGCTCTCATTGACATCATCATTGTATTGATTTAGGATTATTATTAATTCCTTGAAACACATAGCTGCCAGCACCTACCTCCATGCTGTTCTTCCCTGGTATACAGATAGTAGCTGTTGTACCTTGAGGAATCTCCACCTGCATATTAACTTTATCTCCTTCAATTTTCCAATTTAAAGCTATCTTTCCATATGGACACTCATAGGAAGCCTTAACCCAATTGACTCCTCTGCCAGGATGAGGCCTGATAATGATTTTTTTATAACCAGGGCTAGCTGCATCAATACCAGCCACCACCCTGTACAACCAATCACCCACCGCACCATAAGAATAATGATTATAGGAAGTGGCTTGCACCGTACTGTCGGGCTTTATGGCATCCCATTTTTCCCAAATAGTGGTGGCGCCCATTTTTACGGGATATAACCAGGAAGGATAAGTATCCTGGTTAAGTAAATCATAGGCTATGTCTGTATAACCATTGTTACTTAAAGCATGGAGTAGATAGGGGGCGCCAAGGAAGCCAGTGCTCAGGTGATTGTTATTGCTCCTGATAAGTTCTGCCAGTCTTTTGGTAGCCTTTGGGCGCAGGCTGTCCGGCAACATATCAAACTCAAGGGCCAACACATAAGCCGTCTGTGTATTGCTGATCGCTTTGCCTTCACCATCGACATAATGCGCCAAGAATGCAGATTTGATGCGTCGTAATAGCGCAGCGTATTTATCTGTATCATCAGTATAACCCAGCACCTTGGCAGAATTAATGAGTATTTGTGTGGAATGCGCCCAAAAACATTGGTCAATATATGGAAGTGAAGTTGAGTCTCCTGGTGCAAGCCAGTCCCCATAGCCACCCGCTGTCCATAAATCATCCCTGCTGACACTTGTAATATAGTCCACCCATGCTTTCATACTGCTGTACGGCTCCCGCAGCATCGCTGTATCGCCGTACACCCAATAGAGCGTCCATGGGACAATTGCCGCTGCATCCCCCCAGCCAGCCACACCAGATCTTTTACCAAGCTTTCTGTAAAGATTTGGGACGATGTTCGGTACAGATCCATCTCCACGCTGGTCAACTTTCAGGTCAAGCAACCATTTGTTATAGAAATTCTTCACATCGTAGTGGAAACTTGCAGTGCGACAAAAGACCTGCGCATCGCCCGTCCAGCCCAGCCGCTCACTACGTTGCGGGCAGTCCATCGGTATATCAAAGAAGTTGCTCCGGAGGCTCCACTGAATATTTTGATGGAGTTGATTAATCAGGGGACTCGAGCAGGAGAAAGTCCCGGCTGGCTTCATAGCGGTGTACAAAGGGATCGCCCTGAAACTTACTGTATCAGCTGTGCAACCCTCAACCCTGGCATAGCGGAATCCATGCCAGGCAAAGTGCGGTTCAAATACTTCCTCATTATTTCCATTCAGAACATATATGTCTATGGCCTTTGCTTCTCGTAAATTGCCCGTATAAAAATTCCCGGCCTTGTCCAACACCTCTGCATGTGATATTTTGATAGTATCACCAGGATTGCCTCTCACCCTGAATCGCACCCATCCCGACATGTTCTGCCCAAAGTCTATTACCTGCTCCCCCTTGGGTGTTTGAAAAACGCCCACAGGGTGTATGGGCTCATGTTGCTCTACGGGCTCTCCAACAGTAGGTACCAGCGCTGCAGGGGGAGCAGGAATGACATTAACGGCAGACCAGTCTTTGGGTTCTATACGGGCATCATATAATTCACCGTTATAGATATCCGAATGCAGGATCGGGCCTGTAGATGAGTACCAGCTGCTATCGGTTACAATAAGATCCTTTGCGCCATCCACATAAGTAATTTCCAGTTGAACCAAGAGTCCTGCTTCTCTCCCATAATTATTTCTTGCCATAAAATGCCCATATGTTCCCCGATACCAACCCTCCGCGACAATTACACTGATTTCATTCTTTCCTCTTTGGATCAACTCTTTTACGTCGTATACCTGGTATTGCAAGCGGTAGTCATAAGATGTCCACCCAGGTGTAAAATAACCCTTACCGATACGTTTTCCATTGAGGGTTCCTTCGTATAAGCCCAGCGCTGTTATATAAGCCTTGGCAGATGTAATATTTTTAGAGATAAGGAACTGTTTTCTAAATATTGGGCATGGCCGCATAACAGAATCCTCTGTATAGCAAGGGCTTATCCACAACGCTTTTGCACTCCAGGTACTCGTCTGACCATAAATAACATTAGTAGAAAGAAGAGTCTCCACTATAATAATCAATCGATATAAGTATGTCATCACTATTAGCAGGGTTTACTTGAACTTAAGAAAAATGCATTTTATCAAATTCTTTCTTTCCAGAGGTTAATGGATCGTTAACCTATAGCTTTTCCCCTGCATAGCAAAAACCTACATGTCATTTTTTACAATTCCAAGACTTTCTCCCTGCATGGGTACTGCAGGCAGTTTTCGGAAATTTATTATACGACAGATAGCCAACTGTAAACCCTCAAAATCCATTGCCTTATGATCAACGGCCAAAAAGTGGTGGTGGTTCTTCCTGCCTATAATGCAGCCTCCACACTCCCCTTAACCTACCAGGAAATCGACCGAACCCTTGTTGATGATATCATTCTGGTGGACGATGCCAGCAAAGACGATACAGTTGCGGTAGCTCAAAATATCGGCATCCATTATATCATCCGCCATGAAAAGAATAAAGGCTATGGTGGTAATCAAAAAACCTGTTATGCCAAAGCAATTCAGCTTGGCGCCGACATCATTATCATGTTACACCCTGACTACCAATACACGCCGGCATTAATTGGAGCGATGGCATCTATCATCGCCGGTGGCGTTTATCCTGTTGTATTGGGTTCCCGCATTTTAGGAATGGGCGCCATTAAAGGAGGCATGCCGCTCTATAAATACTTTTTCAACCGACTCTTGACTGTAGTCCAGAATATTTTGATGAGGCAAAAGCTATCCGAATACCACACTGGGTATAGAGCCTATCATAAAGATGTATTGTTATCGATACCTTTTGACCGCAATTCAGACGACTTTATTTTCGACAATGAGCTGCTGGCCCAAATATTCTGTCGAGGTTATGAAGTCGCTGAAGTAACCTGCCCTACAAAGTATTTTAAGGAGGCATCCAGTATCAATGTCAGCAGAAGTATAACTTATGGACTGGGGGTACTCCGAGTAAGCGCCATTTATTGCCTGCATAAGATAGGCATTATTCAAAGCAAGCTGTTAAAGGATATTCCGCCTTTGGAAAAATGGAAATTGGCAAAGCAAACGCCTGATATTGTGAAACAAGATCTCGCTTCAAATGACCCTTCTGCCAGCGAAGTTATCCGTATATCCTGAGGGTAAAACTCAAATCTGCATTGTTCACCAGCCAAGGAACTCGCTCAAATTTGTGGCTTGGAAGATAAAAACTGGCGACCATAAAATCCCGGTATTGGAGGCCCAACGCCCACTTCTTTCACATCCTCAGATATGGGCGGCCAGGCCTCCAATCAGCTCCTACACTGGCATAGTTGAAAAGAAATAATCGTCTTTGAGGTAACTGGTTTCACCGGTTATGTTGTTAATGGCAGCTACGACTTGATTGTTGCTATTAGAAGTACAGATTCTTTTCAGATCATCATGCATCAGAATCTTTCCTCCCATGCTTTCCACGTGCCGGGCTACCTCCTTCCATAGTTGGCCAGGTCCGATTTTTGGATAAAGAAATTGTTCTATTAAACTATTCTAAGTATCTTTTTGAGTAATATCATTTCTCGCAACCTTTTGCTTCTTTTTCGTGGCAAGTTGTATGGCATGCTGAATCGCCTTGTTGATGGATACAGCTTAATACGCCGGGCGCCCCATTCTGCAGATATCAGCTCTGCCTTCAGGTAAGTGAACATAATAGCAATAGTGGTCCATAGGCCAAGCTTGGTGAGGGTATCCAGGGATAGTTGTATTGGATAAATAAAGAATTTCCGCAGGAAATAGATCCTTGATAAATGCCTACGCACGAGCATGACTTTATCAGGATCTTTCCTGCGTTGTCTATTGCCTCAATGGATGCGGCGTTTATTTCTCACCTGGATTGGCATAATATTCAACTACCAGTTTATCAGCTATAGTAGCAGTAAAAGACAGTGAATTATGTTACATCTCTTGCAGTTGGATCTGACAAAGCACGAACAACAAGCTCTTTTATCATATCACCTAAAAAAACTTCCACTTCCTGGCTTCTTCCTTTAAACGCTCTCATTTCTTCAATGGAATTACACATTTCAGGCGTAATCTCCCCTTTTGCCAGTAAAATGAAAGGAGCTCCTTCTTTTTTAGACAAAAAGGGTGGCACAAATTTTATTGGACCTGCCATGGTTATATATTTAAACAGTTATTTTGAGGCACCAATACTCAACAAACTGAATAAACAGTGTTGAAACCGGCAATTTCTTCAAAGCATCAAGCCAGTGCTTGCTTGCTTTATTTTTGAGGGTATTTATTTACCATAGTCAGTTAAAGAGATTTATGTCATTAAGGGCTATGCTATGTAAATGTTGCGATATGGATAATATGGTAATCGCCTTTCATATTGAGTTGCCATTTACCATCTTCAATTTGTTTCACCTCAACAAATGTCAGGTAAAGAATTCAAATTTCTGTTATCATTTGGGAATAAATTTTGTCGTCATTTCAGCACATTGCTGACGTTTGTGATCATATCATGTCTCTATTGCTTATATATCTTCTTATCATACTGCTTTAATAAGTCCCAAATCCAAGACTCGTCGTTTAATATATGAACATTCTCCTTCGGGACGGTTATATGTAAAGAAATATAATTTCCCTTCTGAAACTTTACTTTATGACGCGCAGAGGAACGAAGAAAAACAAGTCTTACCAGTTTACCTTCCTCCATCCTAATGATATCCGGGATCAAAGTACCCTTATAAATAAGTGGGCAATTCTGTATAGCGAAATAAAATGTAGTACAGGGTTGAACTATTATCTTCAACGACGTTGGTCGGAAAAACTCAAAATGATTTACACAAATACTATACTCTTTTGTGTACAACCACTGGCTGATCAATATGCCAAAGCTTCCCTGCTCTACCTGGAGATGATGACCACCTAGTAAGAGATGTGCATAAGCCGGAGGAATAATACCGGTTTTCTGCGAAGCGCGTCTCTGATGGTTAATTTCCATTTGCATATAGGTAATGCTTGCTACAGCACTTATTTGAAAGTTGCTGCCGGGATTAAAGGAAATTTTTTCAGAAGGAGTGTGCGGTTAAGATTGTTGGCTTTCGGTATCTGAATTTAAGAAAAAGTTTACGATTGAGAACCGGTAATTTAAAAATAGCCTGAGTGGAGTTATTATACCTTTATCCGTATATTTATTAAAACCTCTAGTTAAAACCCATAATTACGCCAATGAAAACACGTACCCTTTTAACCCTGCCAGCAATTTTTGCTGCCCTGCTTTTTTCCTGTTCTAAAAACAATGATCCCGCTCCATCTGACTCATCTAAGTTAGAAAAGATGTCTGTGGCAAACGCTTTAGCAGATGCAAGCGCCACGGGATCCGGCGACGGCACCTCCACTTGTTTCAGCACCTACTCCAATACGGTGCAAAATCCGCCCAGTGGCTATATTCCCGGTACCGCTGAAACGGACCTGAATAATTGCCTTGAAACTTATTGGGACATCAGCGGCGGCGGACCTGGTACTGTACGCCTGGTGCCTCCGGCCCCGCCAGTGGTCTTAACACCTGTTCCACCTTCTCCCCCTCCCATTAACACGACCCCTCCCGAGCCGGATGATAACCTGGCATTTTTGAAATTCTTCCAGGTAATAGGCTATGGCCCCGCTCTTACTCCGCGTACCCTCGATGAGGCCACCGCACTTTTTGACCGTTATGCCCAGATAGTTTGTGCTGCTGTAGCAGAAAATATCAATTTCCCGAATCCGAATCATGTTGACAAGGCACTGGCCAGTGTAATATATGCTACCAATCACCCGGAGATATTTCAATCTGCAGAAGAAAAAGAGGAGTTCCTGGGTTTTTTGGGACTTGTATTTGCAAAGCCTACTTTTGTTATAACCCGGGGACGTGGCCGTCCTGATACCGGTGGAATTCTCTATCTGGCATCAAAAGATTGTGTCAACTTTAGGCTAAGGATACCGCCGCTCTTCCCCCCAATATAAGCTTATAAAGATCCACTCACCTGAATAAAAAAACCGGAACTCGCTTTATAGCGATTCCGGTTTTTTGTTGCCCGACCTGGATTCGAACCAAGACAAACAGAGTCAGAGTCTGTCGTACTACCGTTATACTATCGGGCATCTTCCCTTTTCGGGACCGCAAATGTAGAATATTTTTCAAAAAATCCCAATAAATATTTTAAATTTCCATAAATATGAGTCTGGTAGAATAATTGATATATTAATCTATATGAAACAAGAGCATCTACGGGACATCCAAAGTATCAACACCTATGAGCGATACCGGCTACTGGTAGAACAGGTTAAAGACTACGCGATATTCATGCTGGACGAAAACGGTCATGTCATCAGCTGGAACGAAGGCGCAAAAAGGATCAAAGGATATACAGCCGAAGAAATTATCGGCAAACACTTCTCTACCTTCTACCCCCAGGAGGACAAAGACAATGGTAAACCGCAGATGGAACTCAGGGTGGTAAGGGAAGTAGGAAAATTCGAAGACGAAGGCTGGAGGGTTAGAAAAGACGGTACCCAGTTCTGGGCCAACGTGGTCATCACCGCCATTTACAACGACCAGCAGCAGCTGATCGGCTTCTCTAAAGTGACCAGGGACCTTACTGAGAGAAAACAGGCCGAACAGGCCCTCTCAGAAAGCGAAGAACGGTACAGGCTGCTGGCCGCACAGCTGAACAAAACCGTACAGGAGCTTGCCGCAGCCAATGAAGAGCTGGAACAGTTCAATTCCATTGTCTCACACGACCTGCAGGAACCCTTACGCACCACCTATAGCTACCTCTTGCTGATCCAGCAACAGATGCAAGCCGCAGCAGGCTCTCCCGACACCCTGCACTACATACAACGGGCGATACACTCCAGTATCCGGATGCGGGAACTGATCATCAGCCTCTTAAATTATGCGATCCTGACCACCGAAGAGCGGGTCTTTTCGCTGGTGTCCACTACTGAAATAGTAGGCGAAACCCTGCTGAACCTGAAACAAAGCATAGAAGAAACCGGGGCAGATATCAAGGTCACACTGAACGTCCCCTTTGTAAAAGGCAATAAATTGCGACTGGTACAGGTACTGCAAAACCTGCTGGGAAACGCTCTGAAATTCAAAGGCGAGAGAAGCCCCAAAGTGGTGATCCAATGCAGGGAAGAAGCCGGATACTACAGATTCTCCGTCAGGGATAACGGCATCGGGATCTCCGCAGAGCACGTGCCCAAAGTATTCGAAGTGTTCAAACGCCTGCATACCGGCAACCAATACCCCGGCAACGGCATTGGATTGTCTATCTCCAAAAAAATTGTAGAAAATCATGGCGGTAAAATATGGCTGGAGTCCTCCCTTGGCAGAGGTTCAATTTTTTACTTCACCATTAATAAAAACCTGCCCGTTAAATAGTTATTTTTGCATACATGAAGAAATTAAATATCATGCTGGTGGAAAATGACGAAGACGAGCAACTCTTCATGAAAGAAGGGTTCCTGGCCACCAATCTTTACAATATCATTGCCGTAGCCAGCAGCGGCGATGAAGCCTATAATGTCATCACCGGCCAACAATATCCGTTGCCTGATCTGATCATCAGCGATCTGAACATGCCCGGCAAAACCGGACTGGATCTGCTGCAGGACATAAAGAAAGACCCGAGACTATTACACATTCCCGTTATCATCATTTCCACATCTTTTACTTCTACCATTATCAATAAATGCATGTCATCCGGCGCACACGCTTTTCATACCAAACCACACAGCTTTGTGGAGTATGATAAGTTTGCGGAAAAAATATACCAGGACTGGCAGGCGGTATAGAAAACCTTGCTAATGACCATTGATCTTCTCCAGGTACTGATTGCCCTGCTGGCCGGCATTGCCGCCATTATCCTGCTAACGGCTAAATACCGTGTACACGCGTTCTTTGCGCTCTTCCTGGCCTGCTTTATCACTGGTCTCTGCGCACAGCTGTCCATAGCAGCTATCATTACCGCTGTCAAAGAAGGCTTCGGGAATATCATGCGCTCACTCGGTTTTATCATTGTACTGGGCACCACCCTGGGGGTATTACTGGAGCACACAGGCAGCACCCGGGTAATGGCCGCCTCCATCCTGAAAGTGGTAGGAGAACGCTATGCCGCCATCGCCATGAGCATTACCGGCTTTATCGTCGGACTGCCCATTTTTTGCGACTCCGGCTACATTGTACTGAGCGGATTAAATCAGTCCCTCGCCAGGCGTACCGGCATTTCAGTGGTGATCATGTCTGTATCCCTGGCCACCGGCCTCTATTCCGTACACTGCCTGATTCCCCCGCATCCGGGTGCAACAGCCGCCGCAGGGGTGATTGGAGCGGACTTCGGGAAACTGATCCTGATGGGCATCCTGGTGGCAATTCCCGCCGCCATAGCAGGTGGCTGCTGGGCCCACTATGCGGGTAAAAAAATCCCCATCACCGCGGAAGAGCAGGCCCACACTGTTGCGGACGGTCCTACCCCTCCTGTATGGGTGGCTTTTATGCCGGTGATAGTACCTATTATATTGATCGCCATCGGCGCCTTCACTAATATCGAAACTGCCGCTGGCAGCGCTATGCGCATTTTTCATATCCTGGGAGATCCGATAGTGGCATTATCTATCGGCGTGCTCTTAGCTTTTGCGGGTAGCCGGCAATGGAACCGGAAAACGACCAGCGCCCTCTTAACAGAATCGGCAGAAAAAGCTGGTGGTATATTGGTGATCATTGGCGCAGGCGGCGCCTTCGGGGCCGTACTGGCCGCCACGAAGATAGGACAACATGTAAGCGCGGCAGTACCCCTGGCCAGCTTCGGGATCGTATTTCCCTTCCTGCTGACCGCCCTGCTGAAAACAGCACAGGGCTCTTCTACAGTGGCTATTATTACGGCGGCTTCTATTATCCAGCCGCTGCTACCGGCCCTGGGACTGGACAGCAGCATGGGCAGATTATTATGTATACTGGCCCTGGGCGGAGGATCGATGACCATCTCTCATGCCAACGACGCCTATTTCTGGGTGATCAGCAAATTCTCCGGACTCGAAATGCGGACCATGCTCAAAGTGTATTCAGTGGCTACTCTTTGGATGGGACTGGTATCACTGGCCACCGTTTATATTTTATCACTGTTCCTGCTGTAGCTTATAAATAACACCGTCTTTCATCACAAACTTTACCTGCTCCAGCGCTTTGATATCGCGGCTGGGATCTCCGGGAACGGCAATCATATCGGCCAGGGCGCCTTTGCTGATAATGCCGATCTTGTCCGTCCATCCCAGTATAGCGGCATTACCACTGGTGGCCGCCTGTAAGACAGCTAATACGGGCATACCATATTCCACCATCTTTTCCAGCTCCAGGTAATTTTTGCCGTGTGAAAAAACGCCCACATCGCCACCGGCGCAAATGGTGACACCGGCATCCAGCGCCGCCCGGAAACATTTATGTTTTTGGGTGACACGCTCCGGCTCGGGGTCTGTGCCCGGCCGCCAGCCCTTATAGGTAGCATTCGCCTCCACGGCCATAATGGTAGGACATAGTGCTATACCTTTTTCCTTCATCATCCGGAAGATCTCCGGAGTACCGCCGTCTCCATGTTCAATGGTGTGCACGCCAGCCTGAATGGCCCGCCGCATTCCTTCTGCCGTACCTGCATGCGCTGCCACATAGCGGCCGCTGGAAGCGGCTGTTTCTACGGCGGCCTGCAGCTCTTCTACAGAGAAGGTGGGCGCTGCCGTTTCGTTCAATCCCCAACGGTAGTCGGCATATACTTTTACCAGGTCGGCCCCCTTCCCTATCTGGGCACGTACTTCGCGGATCATGCCTTCTTTTCCATCTGCTTCGGCGGCGCCTTTGGGCAGCCCGAAATCAGCTATTTCATCTTTGACGCCGTAAGAGCCCGTAGCCACAATAGCACGGGTGGCGATCAGCAGACGCGGACCGGGAACAACGCCCTTGGCGATGCTTTGCTGCAGCCCTACATCGTCATAGCCAGCGCCTTCTGTGCCCAGGTCGCGCAGGGTGGTGAAGCCTGCCATCAGGGTAGCTTCTGCATGCCGGGCGGCACGGATGGCCCTTTCGGCACGGGATTCTGTGAGCAGCTGGTCTTTCCATGTCACCTCATTATAGGCGTGCAGGAAGAGATGGCCATGGCCTTCAATGAGGCCAGGCAACAACGTTTGCCCGGGAAGCTGGATGCTGCGCACCTGCGCAGGTACCGTAAACGAGCCCGCAGGACCAGCGGCCGCAATAAGATTTCCCCTGACCAATACCTGCCAGTTCTTTTGCAGGGCATGGCCGTCAAATACCTGGGCAGGCTGCAGCAACACGTAACCCGTATCCGGGCCAACCAGGGCCTGTGCCCGGGCGTCCCGGAAAAAAAAGCAACAGAACAGAAAAATAGTGATCCGCATACTATTGTTTGTTAACAAGATACGCCAGCACTGCTTTCTTATTAGAAAATTATTTTCTACCTTTTCAAAATATTGACCCGTTATATTCGTCTACTGTAGAAGTACCCTCATCACCTGATAAATCACTATGGAAAAGGCCAACAAATCGAACCATGCACCCGGCAATAAGCCTCCTAAACTGTCCTCGCTCATCAAACCCTACCGAAGGCAGATACTGTTGCTTGTGCTGCTGGCCCTCGTCAGCAACGGGTTGAACCTGGTACTGCCCAAGATCATCGCCCACAGCATTGATGCATACGGCAGAGGAGAGTTACAGTTCCAGCCGGTGATCGGCTATTTCTCCGGCGCGGCGCTGCTCATTTTTATTTTCACTTACCTGCAGAACATTGTGCAGGCATTCGCATCTGAACGGGTGGCTAAAGACCTGCGCACCAAACTGGCAGATAAGATCTCCCAGCAAAGCTACGCAGGCATACAGGAAGCCAATCCCTCCAGGCTGCTCACCAATCTTACAGGCGATGTGGATACGATCAAGCTCTTTGTAGCACAGGCCATCTCCTCTATCGCTGCCTCGATGATCCTGATCGTGGGCGCCAGCATACTGCTGTTCACTGTTAAATGGCAGCTGGCGCTGGCCGTAATGGCGATCATCCCCCTGATAGGCGGCACCTTCTTCCTGGTGCTCGGCAAAATGAAAATGTGGTTCGGAAAGATCCGCGAGGTGATAGACTGGCTCAACAAGGTGATCACCGAAAGCATCCTGGGCGCCGCCCTGATCCGCGTGCTGAATGCGCAGCAGATGGAATACGAGAAATTTGTGACGGCCAATACACAAGCCAGGGACATCGGTCTCACCATGATACGGCTGTATGCCATGCTGCTGCCTGTCATCATGCTGATCGCCAATATGGCGGTGGTCACCATCCTCGCTTTGGGCGGACATTATGTGATCAATGGCAGCATGACCCTGGGCGATCTCGCTGCTTTCAACGCTTACCTGACCATACTGATCTTCCCCGTAATACTGATAGGTGTGATGAGTAACGTGATCGCACAATCCAGCGCAGCTTATGCGAGAGTAGAGAAAGTATTGTCCATGCCAGAACCCGCAGAGGAAGGCACCATAGAAGGGGCCCTGCGCGGAGATATTGAAGTGCGGGACGTGAGCCTGCAATTTGACGGCAAGCCGGTGCTGAAAAATATATCCTTCTCCGTTAAAGCAGGATCGAGGACCGCCATCATCGGTCCTACCGCTGCAGGCAAAACACAGCTGCTGAATTTACTCACGCATCTGGGTAAACCCAACAGCGGCAGCATTCTGTATGACGGTCGCGATATTGCCGCCTATAAACGGCATACCCTGCATAGCCAGGTGGGCATTGTTTTCCAGGACAGCATCATCTTCAACATGAGCCTGCGGGAGAATATCGCCTTTAATGACGAGGTAACAGAAGATGCCATGAACCGTGCGATCACCACCGCTGCATTGTCTGATTTCGTGAGCTCCCTGCCAGAGCAGCTGGACACCGTTGTTTCTGAACGTGGCACCAGCCTTTCCGGCGGACAAAAGCAGCGTATCATGCTGGCCCGCGCACTGGCCATTGAACCGAAAGTATTACTGCTGGATGATTTCACCGCCCGGGTAGATAATCAGACAGAGCAACAGATACTGGATAACCTGTCGCGCTACTATCCTGAGCTGACACTGGTTTCGGTTACACAGAAGATCGCTTCCATTGAACAATATGACCAGATCATCCTCCTGATGGAAGGAGAGATCATTGCAACAGGCACCCACCAGGAGCTGATGCAAACCTGCCCGGAATATGTACAGATCTTTCAATCACAACGCAGCACCAGTCACTATGAATTACAATCTAAATAATACTGCCAACCCAACTCAGAAAACCAGTACCTGGGCTGCGCTGAAGAAACTGTTGCAGTTCCTGGCAGCAGAACAGAAAACCCTGGTGATGGCTTTCATCACCATCCTGATCAGCTCAGGGTTGAACCTGACAGGTCCGGTGATCACCGCTTATACCATCGACCATTTTATACAGGATCATCAATATAACAAGGTATTACTGGCCTGCGGCGCGCTGCTGCTGATCTACTTCACCGCCTTCGGGGCCAATTACCTGCAGGCAAGGCTGATGGGCAACATCGGCCAAAGAATGCTGTTCAACCTCCGCAATGCGGTATTCGGCAAACTGACGGAACTACCTGTGGCATTCTTTAACCAGAACAAAGCAGGCGACCTGATCTCCCGTATCAATAACGATACGGAAAAAGTGAACCAGTTCTTCTCGCAATACCTGATGCAGTTTGTCAGCAATATCTTCATGATGACAGGCGCCGGGATCTTTTTGCTTACCCTGCATCCTAACCTGGGCGCAGCAGCCCTGGGGCCTGCGTTACTACTGTTCATCTTTACCCGGGCTATCTCTCCCTGGGTACGGCGCAAGAACGCCGCCAACATGAAGAGCACCGGCAACATGAGCGCGGAGATCCAGGAAAGCCTGAACAACTTCAAAGTGATCCTGGCTTTTAACCGCCGCGACTATTTCAGGAAACGTTTCGACGAAGTGAACCGCCAGAACTATGCTACTGCTACTGCCGCAGGTATTGCCAACAGCACATTTATGCCCGTATTCGGTTTCTGCTCCCAACTGGCGCAGCTGATCGTGCTGACCTTCGGCATTTACCTGATAGCAGGCGGTCATCTTACCATCGGTGTGCTGATCAGTTACCTGGCTTATGTGAACAGCTTCTATACACCAATACGCCAGCTCTCTGTGCTCTGGGCCAATTTCCAGGTAGCATTGGCGGGTTGGGACAGGATCTCGCAGATACTGACCCTGCAGTCAGACCTGCCGGTGATTCCCGCTACAGGCAATGGTAATGGAACAGACTCTGTGATGGAATTCAGGCAGGTGCAGTTCCGTTATCCGGACAGCAAACCGGTATTGCATAATGTAAATTTCAACCTGGAACGTGGCAAGACCTATGCACTGGTAGGCCCTACCGGTGGGGGTAAAACGACGACAGCATCCCTGATCGCGAGGTTATATGATCCTACTGAAGGAGAGGTATTGCTGGAAGGCCGCGACATCCGCTCTTATGATGCCGCAGAACGCAGCAGCAAGATCGGCTTCATCCTGCAGGAGCCTTTCCTCTTTACCGGAACGGTAAAGGATAATATCCTTTATGGCAACCCGCAATATGCAGAGTATAGCAATGACCAATTGCTGACAGTGATCCGTGAAGCCAAGCTGGAAAGCCTGCTGGCCAGGTTTGAACAGGGGCTGGAAACAAAAGTGCTAACTACCGGAGATTCTGTGAGCCTGGGACAGAAACAGCTGATCGCGTTTATCAGGGCGGTGTTACGCCGTCCGAAATTGCTGATCCTGGATGAAGCGACCGCTAACATAGATACTATTACGGAACAGCTGCTGGAAAAGATCTTGCAACAGCTGCCAGAAGATACTACAAGAGTGATCATCGCCCACAGGCTTAACACTATTGAGAATGCGGACGAGATCTATTTTGTGAATGCTGGTGAAGTGATCAGGGCAGGTTCATTGGAGCATGCGGTGAATATGCTGCTGCATGAGAAGCGGGCGAGTTAAACAAGGTATACATTTGAACACAGGTAACTTTTCAGTTACCTGTGTTCAAAATATTTTTTATCAAGGCGTCATCCACACCAGCTTCACTCCTTTATCGCGGCCTTCTTTTTCCAGCTTCAGCGTTACATACACATTGTTCTCTCTATCATAATCGGAAATCGCAAACAGGCCTAAGTTGTGATCCCTCTTTTTTTCTTCTTTTCCAAACACAAAATTTCTTGCCGGCATTACATCGGCGCCTGAAAGCGTATAGTAATAACCGTCGCATTCACCAACACCTTTAATAGTAGTGATCTTGCCTTTCTGCACCCGCTCTGCATTTTCTTCCACATCATTGAACAGGATGTACATTTTATCTTTTCCGTTCAGGTAAGCAAAAGATTTAAACTGGTTGCCAAAATCCATTTGCTGTGCAGATCCTTCCCTGTCGGAATGGTACAAAGGCACCAAAGCAGTATTGAACAGGTAGTGGTTTTTAGGAATGAAATAGCAGCTGGTTTCCTTTGCGTTCGCATCGTAGGTAGACACCGCTATATTTCCCAATTCAGTGCTGGTACGTGAGGAGCTGGGACCAAAGCTAACGCCGGTGCTGCCCATCAGCGGTGCGCTGGTCACGGTAGTGACAGACAGTTCTTCAAATACGACCGAGAAAGTGCCATCGTTATTAATGAACAGGTTCTGCGGCAGGCCGGTGAAGTCTGATTTTCTGCCAAACAGCTCTATGCTTTTATCGCTTGCTTTTTGCGGAAACAGCTGTGTAGCCTTATCCATTTTCCGGGTGGCAGGATCTACCGTCAGCATGTAACAGATCCGGTCTGATTTCTTTTCAGGGCCTTTCACTACAGCCAGCAATACCACTTTCTTTGTAAGCGGGTTATAGCGGGTGATACCATTCGTAACTTGCAGGTCTTTTGAAAATTTCAGCTCGTCCAGGGTCATGCTGGTCTGTCCTTTTTCCAGGGTAGACAGTACCAGCTCGCTTTCTTTTCCACCGCTGGCCCGGGTGTTATAAGCGCTGGCCAGCACACATACTTTTTCGCTGCCCAGTACCGCCATATCGATGTACTGCAGGTACTTGTATTTGTTATCAGGAGAGGCATAGTAAGAGCGGCTGATCTCCTGGTGGTTGTCGCCGTATAATACTACTTCGATACGCTTGTTGCGGTCTGATTCAAAACTGTTCAGCATCGCTACGGCATAGTTATCGGAGTTGGGGTCTTTCCGTATATAGAAATCAGGCATGGGCACACCGCCAAACATCATGGCGTAGCCTGATCCCATATTGAGTTTCTTCAATTCGGCGATCTTCTCCTCCTTCTTTTTTGATCCTGTGTTGCCATCAATAATAACGCGGTACAATACCGGCGCTTTGGAGTCTATTTCGCTGATCAGTAACACGGCGTCTCCATTGATCTCGAAGATACCATCAACACTGCCCATTTTCAGCTTGCCATATTCAGGCGTGATATGCTTCATCGCCTTTTGTTTGTGCTTGGCATCGTAGATCTTCACATCAATACCATCCTTAACGGCAATGTGAACGAAAAGCGTACTTCCGTTCTTTAGCTGCAGTATGCGGGCAAAGCCCTTTTCCGGTTCGTCGAAAACAGGGCCTTCAGCAATGACCTTAAACTGTGCGTGGGTAAGGGTCTGCACGAATAACAGCAGGACCAGGAAAACAATTTGTCTCATGTGAGTATAGGGATTTGCGTACAAAATAAGGGACAAATATATTAAATTTTGTATAATATATGTAAGCCGGCACATTTCCAAATCCGGTAAAATACCCCTAAATTTGGAAAAAGCCCCCTATTTAGCCGGCAATGCGAAAGTCACTTGCAAAAAAGGAACTTGATTTCCGTAGCGTGTTCGAGGCCAGCCCCGCATTACACCTCTTACTGACCAGCGACCTCACAATTGTGGCGGTTACGGAAGCCTACCTTAATGCCACCATGACCAAACGGGAGCAGATCATCGACAAAAACCTGTTCGACATCTTCCCCGATAACCCGGATGACGCCACGGCTACAGGCGTACGTAACCTGCACGCCTCTCTTATCCGCGTGCTGGAACAGAAGCGGCCAGATACCATGCCCCTGCAGAAATACGATGTGCCACGCCCTGAATCTAAAGGCGGCGGCTTCGAAGAAAAATACTGGAGCCCCCTGAATACGCCCGTGCTGGATGCCAATGGAGCCGTAAAATATATCATTCACCAGGTGGAAGACGTCACCGCCTTTGTATTGCAGGAAAAGAAACGTGCCGCTCAGGCCGAGCTGTTCGACCCGCTGCAAACTGCCGAAATAAAACAGCTGAAGTATTTTCTTGAAAACGAAGAACGCTTCCGCATCCTGGTAGAAAATGTAAAAGACTACTCTATTTACATGCTGGACCCCCAGGGCCGTATCATGACCTGGAACAAAGGAGCCGAAAGGATGACGGGCTATACCTCACAGGAAGTACTGGGGCTTGAGAACAAGATCTTTTATACCTGGGAAGATGTACAAAAAGGATTGCCGGAGATAGATCTCCGCATGGTCTACGAGCATGGCCAGCATGAAGTAGAAGGATGGGGTGTGCGGAAAGACGAATCTGAATTCTGGTGCATTGTGGTGCTGACCGCCCTCTACGACGATGATGGCAAGCTGCGGGGATACGCCAAATTCTGCCAGGACATTACCAACCGCAAAAAAGCGGAAGACGACATCCGCTCAGCGTTGCAGAAAGAGAAAGAGCTGGGAGAGATCAAGTCCCGCTTCATCTCCCTCGCCTCTCATGAGTTCCGCACCCCGCTGGGCGCTATTCTTTCCTCTGCCTTCCTGTTGGAAAAATACCAGGAAGAGCATCCCGATGAGCGTACCCTCAAACATCTCGAACGCATTAAATCCAACGTCAATAACCTGATCCAGATACTGAACGACTTCCTCTCCCTGAGCAAGCTGGAAGAAGGAAAGGTAGACTGCGTGCTTGAACAGCTGGATCTGCTGCCATTCTCTGAAGAGATCGTACAAAACCTGCAGGAAAGCGCTAAAAAGGGACAGACCATCCAGCTGGAAGTAAACGGCAAACCCGAAACAGTATATACAGACGGCAAAATGCTGAAGAATGTGCTGAACAACCTGTTATCCAACGCCATTAAATACTCCGGCGAGGATAGTAAAATAGACTTCGGCATACATTACCTCGGAGATCGCGTTACCCTGGTGGTACAAGATCACGGCATCGGCATACCGGAAAAAGACCAGGAACACCTGTTTGAAAGGTTTTACCGGGCCTCCAATACCGCCCATACCTCGGGCACCGGCCTGGGCCTCAGCATTGTCAAAAACTACCTGGCCCTTATGAACGGCGAGCTGGAATTCTACAGCCGGGTAAATGAAGGCACCACCTTCATGGTGCACCTCCCAAAATTGCAATAACACCCCACCTTACTCATTCATTTTGAGTACGTTTTACATACTTAAATTTTCCTCTTTTGCTACTGACATAAGGCTGTCACCAGCCGGTTGTTATTTTGTACCAGAGAAAAGAAGCAGTATATGACAACGAATATGCAAACAAAGAAACCAGAGCTGATATTATGGTGCGGCGGCGATGAACCGGGCTCATGGACGGTGGAAAAAACTGAGATGGAGGAGGAGATCCGGGAAGATGGTGGTCTTACCCAGGATGACCTGATAGACGTACTTTCATTGTACCTGTTTTAAACCTGCTACAGATGCTGACCTCTCCTGAATTCGGCCGGCGTAAAACCGGTGTTCTTCTTGAAGAACTGGTTGAAATTGGGCTGCTCGGAAAAGCCTACGCTGTAGGCCACATCCTGCAGGGACCAATCCGTTTGACGCAGCAGGATCTTGCTGGCTTCCAGCAAACGGTTACGGATATGCGTACTTACATTCTGCCCGGTATGCTTTTTCAGCAAGGCATTCAGATGATTAGGATGAAGGGAAAGACTGGCCGCAAATTCTTTGGCCGTTTTTATACGAATAGGAGAAGTATAGTTGATATGAGTGGTTTCCTCTTCCAGCAGCTGGAAAAACTCATGTACATGTTTGAACTCATCAGAGACACTGTCCGGCTCAGGGAAATGAGCTACCCTGGCGCTGGCTACCATCAACAATTGCAGGTAAGCCTGCATCGCATCATCCCGGAGCTGGTTACCCGACAGCTCCTCTTCGTGCATATGAGCAAAAAGATCTGTCATCTGCCCTACCTCCGCCGCTCCCAAACGGATCACGCTTTTTTTCTTCTCTGTAAATAAGCCGTATTTATCTATCGTAGCTTTTAACTGCGGATGTTCGTTGATGAAATTCTTTTTAAAGAGACAGTAATAACCGCCGGAAACATCGCTGAGGTTCTTCCAGGAGATAATGTCGTTTGGGTGAATGAACAGGATGGTAGGCTCCTCGATGTAATAAGTGTTCAGGCCCATGGTAAACACCCCTACCCCCTTCGTTACCAGCAGCACTTTATAGAACTCCCGGCGGTTGGGGGACAAATAATTACGACACTCGTGATGTTCCCGGTTGAATACCCTGATGGTCCAGTCTTCTACATTATCACGCAAAACAGGTATTAAATCGGGAAGATCACGGAGTGTATCGATTGTTTTTATATCTAAAGTAGTAGCGCCCATGTTGCTCAAGTTATGCAACAAAGATAGGTAATCAGAACAGGTACTTTTTCAACTCAGCTGCTGCATGAACAAACAGTGAACGCACAGTAGGCAGCTCTGCCAGGCCATTCAGCAGGCCAAAGTCGTGGATCATACCATTGTAACGGATGGTGGTTGCTTTCACCCCGGCTTCGTCCAGTTTGTGGCCGTATGCTTCGCCTTCATCACGGAGTATATCGTTCTCTGCTACCTGGATCAGTGCAGGGGGCAGGCCTTTTAACTGATCTGTAGTGGCTTGCAGCGGTGAGTGGAAGATCTCTTTACGCTGCGCCGCATCGGTAGTATACTGGTCAAACATCCACTTCATCAGAGAGGCAGTTAAGAAACGGTCTTCTCCGAATTGTTTCCATGATTCGCGTTCCGGGTTATAGTCTGTCACCGGCCACATCATTATCTGCAGTTTGATCTCCGGGCCGCCTTTGGCTTTTGCCATCAGGGTGGTGGCTGCCGTCATGTTACCGCCCACGCTGTTACCTACTACTGCCAGTCTTTTTCCATCTACATTGATCTCGCTGCCATGTTCTGCCACCCATTTGGTAGCGGCATATATTTCATTGATGGCCTGGGGATACCGTGCTTCCGGGGAAGGCGTATAGTTCACGAATACGGCTGCTGCGCCGGACAACACTACCAGATCTCTTACCATGCGTTTGTGAGTGGGATAATCGCCCAGGATCCAGCCGCCGCCATGTATAAAGATGAATACAGGCAGTGTGCCGGTAGCGCCTGCTGGGCGTACAATATTCAGCTTAACGGTGTAACCGTCTGCAGTGATGGTCTTTTCTGATTCTTCAATGCCGGAGAGGTCAACTTTAACGGAAGCCTGTGCGCCTACCAATACGTTGCGGGCGTCTTCTTTGGACAGACTTTCTACAGGTGCGCCGCCGGTATTCAACAATTTGAGGAATGCTTTAGTGCCGGAATCGATGCGGGGATCTTCTGCCCAATTTACAACAGTACTGGGTTTTAAGGTGGCTGTAGTACTCATGGTTAATAATTTTAAAGGGTGATACTTTTGTTCGAGCTGTAAAGATGCTTACTGAATTTACGCAGAACAATGTATATGTAAGGGAATTAATTGTATAAATTATCGGCCAGGATAAAGATGGGAGAGACACCGTGCAAGCATTGGCGCCTCTCCCGGTATATAATTATGCTTTAACAGTTTCCAAAGAAGGAACAGCAGGGAAATCAACCGGTATTTTAGTGGCGCCAAAGAGATAGTTGGTAAAGGTCTTATCAGCAATGACGGTGATCACGTCTACCAGGTTCTCATCGGTGTAACCGGCGGCATAAAAGGCATCCAGTAATGCCGCATCGGGCTTACCTTTTGTTTCTACGAAACTGATGGACAGTTTTGCCAGGATGTCGTATTTGCTATCGAAAGAAACGGCGCCGCTGCGGATCTCCAGGATCTGTTCATCGTTAAAGCCATTCAGCTTGGCGATGGCGGTGTGGGCGGCGGTACAGTACTCACAACCATTGGCCTGGCTTACTGCGAGATTGATCACTTCTTTCTCTTTTGCCTTCAGTGAGCTTTTTGCATTGGAGAGCGCCAGGTAAGTAGACAGACCATTTTCAGACAGGGCCATAGTAGCGTAAAGATTGGGCACTTTACCAAGTTTCTTGCTAAGGGTGTCGAAGATCTGCTGGTTAGCGGCTGATACGGTTTCTCTGGTGGGTACTGTGATCGTTTTCATTTTATATCGTTTTTTATTTTTTCGTTGTCGTTATTGACGATGTAAAATTGCAACGATTTCAGGCCCCTGAGAATAGACAGATTTCCCGAAGACTTGGCTTTTTTTCCCTAAGCCCTGGTTTGCCCTGTTTTTTTGAAGTCCGAAGGGCTCATGTCCGTCTGGTTCTTAAAGAAGCGGCTGAAATGGGCGGCATCTTCAAAACCCAGGTCCAGCGCTATTTCCTTGGCTGATTTGTCTGTATAATGAAACAGGCGTTTGGCTTCCAGGATCAGGCGGTCCTGGATCACCTGCAGGGGTGAGCGTTCATTGTAGAGGGCAAAAAGGTTAGACAGCGTTTTAGGCGATTTATTCAGCTGATTGGCATAGAACTGTACCTGGTGCTGTTTCTTATAGTTATCCTCTACCAGCAGGTTAAAGTGGCGGATAATATCCAGCTTCCCGTTATTCAGCTTTGTCTGGTCCACATGCTGTTTCTTTCCCAGGCGGGTGATCTTGATGATCAGCCTTACCAGCAGGGCCCTGAGCATGGTGGCCTGGATCTCGTCCGCATCTTCCAGCTCGTCCTTGAACATCTCCAGCAGCAGGGCCATTTTACGCTGGTCTGTTTCGTCCAGGCCGATGAACATTGCCCCGGAGGAGAAGATAAAGCCAACGCAGCTTACTTCCTTATCGTGGTCGATGATGCAGTAAAAATCCCGGTTGAACTGCCAGGCAGTAATGTCTGCCGGTCTTTCAAAGCGGAAAGACTGGTTGATCAGCAGTGGCAGGATGCTGTTGGCCGGGAACTGATAGCTCACTTCATCGATCACTACCTGTTGATCAGGTCCGGTATTCCAGGCAATGGTGAGGTATTTATTATGCAGGTCGCGGGTAAAGAACTGCCGGTCGAATGCAGCTTCTTTTTCTACCAGTAATAATTCGCCGCCGGTGCCCGGGTCTTTAAAAAATAGTCTCATCGTATGGTTCCTTGCTTTACAAATCTGCGATAAAAAATACAATTATATCTATTATATGTCAATTGCCGGATGTACCAATGGAAGCTAGCTTTGCTGCATCCATTAAAATAAAAGCACGCACCATGAGAAAAAGTATCTTTATTGTCATCTGCTTATTGTCCGCCTTTATCGCCCACGCACAAACAGGCCCTGTTAAAAACATTCTGCTGATCCACGGTGCTTTTGCCGATGGTTCAGGATGGGAAGGCGTGTACAAGATCTTATCTGCCAAAGGGTATAATGTGACCATTATACAAAATCCCCTCAGTTCCCTGGAAGATGATGTGGCGGCCGTAAACCGCGTGCTGGACAAGACAGAAGGCCCGGCCATACTGGTAGGCCATTCCTGGGGCGGCGCCGTGATCTCCCAGGCCGGGGTGTCTCCCAAAGTAGCCGGACTGGTATATGTGGCCGCCTTCCAGCCCGATGCCGGAGAAACTGTATTAGGCCTCGCCACATCTGTACCGCCTGCGCCCGAAAGCGGTATCCTGCCTCCTGATCCCGCTGGTTTTATCTACTACGACGCGGCTAAATACCACGGCGGTTTTGCAGCAGATCTGCCCAAGGATAAGGCGGCCTTTATGTACGCTTCCCAGGGCGCCTGGTCGGCCAAAGGCCCTACTACCCCGTTGACCGAAGCAGCCTGGAAAACAAAGCCTTCCTGGGCCATCTTGGCTACGGAAGACAAAAGCATTGTTCCCAACCTGCAGCGCACGATGTATCAACGCTCGGGGGCTAAGGTAACGGAGATAAAAGGCAGCCATGTAGTCTTTATTTCCCACCCCAAACCGGTGGCGGATGTGATAGAAGCCGCTGCAAATGGCAGTGTGGCTAAACAGTGATAATACTAGTAATATAAGGGGCTATGAGTGCCCCTTATATTATTTTATATTTATCCCTCAAAGTATCACCACGTATGAAGCTACTCTTTGCAGGTTGCGCACTGCTGCTATGCATATCAGCCTGCCGGAATCACGTTAACGGGCCCGATTACAGCGGATGGAAAACCTATGCAGGATCTAAGGACGGGATCCGCTACTCCTCTAACGACCAGCTTAACACGGGCAATGTAAGCGGCTTACAGGTAGCCTGGACCTACAGCTCGCAGGACAAAGACACCGGCAATCATTCTCAGAACCAATGTAACCCCATCATGGTAGACGGCGTGCTGTACGGCGTTACGCCGCGGGTGAAGTTATTTGCGCTGGACGCCGCCACCGGGGCAGTAAAGTGGCTGTTTGACCCTGCCAGCCTGGAACCGGATACAGCAGCGCAAGACCCTTTCGCCTTCTTTAAAGTAAGCCGGGGTGTTATGTACTGGCAAAATGAAGAAGGAACCGATAAGCGGATCCTGTATAGCGCGGGCGCCAAATTATACGCCATTAACGCTGCTAACGGGCAGCCGGTAAAAAGCTTTGGCAGCAATGGGTATATTTTGCTGGATATTGATCTTGACAGAGATACCGCTACCTATAATAAATTTATCGCCGCTACTACTCCTGGCATCATCTATAAAGACCTCCTTATTACGGGGATGCGGGTGGCTGAATCTGCCGACGCAGCACCCGGCCATATCAGGGCTTTCGATATCAGGACCGGTAAGCGGGCCTGGATCTTCCACACCATTCCGCAACCTGGAGAAAAAGGCTACGATACCTGGGAAGATAAAGACGCCTGGAAGAAATTCGGTGGCGCTAACAGCTGGGCCGGCATGTCGCTGGATGAGCAAAGAGGTATTCTCTATGTGCCTACCGGTTCTATCGGCGGCGATTTTTACGGCGGGATACGAAAAGGGCAGAACCTCTTCGGCAATTCACTGATAGCGCTGGATGCCGCCACCGGTAAATATCTCTGGCATTACCAGTTTGTACATCACGACCTCTGGGACCGCGACCTGGCTGCCAACCCTAACCTGGTAACCATTGAGCGCGATGGTAAGAAGATAGATGCGGTAGCGCAGATCACCAAGCACGGGTACATCTTTGTATTTGACCGTACAAATGGCCAGCCGGTGTTCCCTATCAAAGAAGTACCTGTACCCGCTTCTGACCTGCCGGAAGAAAGGCCCTGGCCTACACAACCCATTCCTGAACTGCCGGGACCTTTTGCCCGGCAGCACTTTGACTCCACCCTGGTATGGGGCCTGACTCCGGAAAAGCAAACTGCGTTGATGGAAAAGTTTCGCCAGGTAAAGTATAATACCCCATTCACCCCTCCCAGCAAATCCGGCGTGTGGATCTTTCCGGGATTTGACGGTGGCGGAGAATGGGGCGGCTCCGCAGTAGATCCCGAAACCGGTATTTTATACGTGAACAGCAGTGAGCTGCCCTGGTCATTAACTATGATAGATGTGCCTGCAAAAAATGGCCATGATCTCTCTATTAAAGGCGTGGGTAAAACAGTATACAGCAAATATTGCATGTCCTGCCACGGCACGGAGCTGAAAGGCAACGGTAGCTCCTACCCTTCGCTGGTTGAATTACATAAAAGATATAAACCGGAACAGGTGCAGGATATTATTGAGCATGGCAAAAACATGATGCCTGCCTTCACACAGCTGGAGCCCAATGAAAAACAAGCGTTGCTGGCCTTCCTCATGCACCTCGAAGATAAAGAAGTTGGCAGTGGGCGGTTGGCAGTGAGCAGTGTCGAAAAGAAGAGTATACTGGACGATGTGCCTTATATGATGACGGGTTATAACCGTTTCCTGGACAGCGATGGTTATCCGGGAATAAAACCACCCTGGGGCACACTCAATGCTGTTGACCTTAACAGTGGTAAGCTGTTATGGAAAGTGCCGCTGGGCGAGTACGCCGGGCTAAGTAAAAAAGGTATTCCTCCTACGGGTACCGAGAATTACGGCGGACCGCTGGTAACAAAAGGCGGACTGGTATTTATTGCCGCTACTAAAGACGAAAAGATCAGGGCCTTTGACAAAGCCAGCGGGAAAGTATTGTGGGAAGCGCCCTTACCCGCCGCCGGATATGCCACCCCTGCCACATATATGGTAAACGGCAGGCAGTATGTAGTGATCGCATGCGGAGGTGGAAAGATCGGCAGTAGGTCTGGCGACAGCTATGTAGCATTTGCGTTACCGGAGAAGTGATCATGACTCCTCCCTCCCGAACAACTTACGCAATTCCGGCTTGGCCCTTTCCAGCACCTTATGCTGGCGGGCCGACAGGTTATCACCTGCCCTGTTGATATAGAAGGTCAGCATAGACATGGCGGAACGATAAGGACTGGATTTTCTGCGGTGGCTATGTTCTGCGGATGATTTCAATGAAGCGGCGATTTGCTTAGGATCAGTAGATTTGAAAATATCTTTCTTCAGGTCCATCGCGTTGCTGGTGGCCGTTACCCTGGCAGACCATTTCCTGGTTCGCCTGGGGGATGTGCTTTTCTTTGTAGCCATATTTTTACTATTTACTAAAACCAGGAACAAAATCGTTCCAGAAAAACACAGTAACTGAGATGACCTTGTCGCTGCTGCATTTCATCATCAATATGTAGCTTTCATTATACAATATAGCTTTGAAAAGATCAGCCCGTTTTACTTTCATGCCCTGGCGCTAACAGGCATATTTTTTGGCCTTCTCCTGTTGTCATGAAAGCAACTACACCTGTTATACTAACTGTCAACTGTGGGTCTTCCAGCCTGAAGTATGGGCTGTTTAGCCAGTCAGGCACACCGGAACAATTACACAGCGGCCAGATCCGTGATATCGGCAAATTGCCTGTTAAAGACATGGAAGCAGCCGTGGATCAGCTGATCGCATTGCTGAACGAGCGCTTCAGTGACTACGAGATCACCGCCATTGGCCATAGAATGGTGCAGGGCGGCCTGCAGCATATGGAACCGGAGAAAGTAACTGATCAATTACTATCGTCGCTCAGCAAACTGACCTCGCTGGCGCCGGATCATCTGCCGGCTGAACTGGCCGCCATCCGGGCTTTTGCGCAGGTATTTCCGCAGGCCACGCAGATCGTTTGTTTTGATACGGCCTTTCACCAGCACATGCCTTTTGCAGCGCGTCATTATGCACTGCCGCGACGGCTCTGGGAGCAAGGCCTCCTGCGCTATGGATTTCATGGCCTGTCGTATGAGTATATTATGCAACAGCTGCAGCAAACAGCGCCGGAAACGGTTAATGGGAGGATCATCATCGCCCACCTGGGAAACGGCGCCAGCATGGCGGCTGTGCATAAAGGCCGTAGTATAGATACTACCATGGGCTTAACACCCGCGGGCGGACTGGTAATGAGCACACGCCCGGGAGACCTTGACCCAGGCGTAATACTTTACCTGCTGAAAGAACAAAAGATGAGCACAGATGAATTGAATGAACTGCTGAATAAACAGGCGGGCTTAAAAGCAGTATCCGGTAAAGCGTCTGACATAGAAGATCTGCTGGAAACCGCGGCTGAGCATGATCATGCCGCAGAAGCCATCGATCTTTTCTGTTACCAGGCAAGAAAGTACACCGGCGCACTGGCAGCAGCCATGGGCGGGCTGGACACTTTCATTTTTACCGGGGGCATTGGAGAACATGCTGCGGAGATCCGTCAGTGCATATGTGAAGGACTGGAATTCCTGGGTATGCATATTGATACCATACAGAATGAACAAGCTGCAGCCGTTATATCTGCCCGCGGCAGCGCCGTTATCATCCGGGTGATACCCACCAGCGAAGAACAGATGATCGCGCAACATACCCGGCAATGGCTGCAGCAGCATTAAACTAACAATTATGGCTACACTGGAAGAAGAGCAACTGCAATTAATAGATCGATACTGGCGGGCCGCCAATTACCTGGCGGCCGCACAGCTGTACCTGCAGGATAATCCTTTGCTGAAAGAACCTTTACGACCGGAGCATATCAAGCCGCGCCTGCTGGGGCATTGGGGCACCTGTCCGGGACTGAACCTGATCTACGCGCATTTAAACCGCCTGATCACAGCAACAGACGCCAATATCCTGTTCATCTGCGGCCCGGGGCACGGTGCGCCTGCCGTACTGGCCAACAGTTACCTGGAAGGTACTTTCTCAGAAACCTATCCTGCTGTTACGCCTGATGAAAAAGGTATGCGCCTGTTCTTCCGGCAGTTCTCCTCTCCCGGTGGTATACCCAGTCACGTTAGTCCGCATACGCCCGGTTCCATGCATGAAGGCGGTGAACTGGGCTATGCATTGGCACATGCCTTCGGCGCTGTGTTCGATAATCCCGGATTGATAGCCGCCTGTGTGGTAGGCGATGGCGAAGCGGAGACCGGGCCGCTCTCCGGCAGCTGGAAATCCATCAAATTTCTGAACCCTGCCAGAGACGGGGCCGTGCTGCCCATCGTACACCTGAACGGTTATAAGATCTCCGGGCCTACCGTAATGGCGCGCATGACGGATGATGCGCTGGCCTCCCTGTTTCGCGGACATGGATACGAGCCCATATTTGTAACAGGTAATGAGCCCATGCTGGTGCATGCCCTGATGGCGCATGCTTTGGATAAAGCATATACCGCTATCAACGACATACAATCGCTTACCAGGAAGGAGGCCACCGCAGTCCATACCTGGCTGCCCTGGCCCGTGATCATCCTGCGCACCCCCAAAGGCTGGACCTGCCCCAAAGAGTGGGAAGGAAAACCGCTGGAAGGCAGTTTCCGCGCGCACCAGGTACCGATCATGCATGTAAAGGAAAACCCGGAAGCGCTGGCATTGCTGGAGCAGTGGCTGCACAGCTATCATGCAGAAGAACTGTTTGACAAAGAGGGACGACTGATACCCGAACTGAGAGCCCTTGCTCCTCACGGACAGCGGCGTATGAGCGCCAACCAGCATACCAATGGCGGCTTGCTGCTGCGGGACCTTCAATTGCCCGATTACAGGGAGTATGCGGTACCCATTGAAACACCGGGTGTAACTGTGGCAGAGAGCACTTCTCAGCTGGGAAAATTTCTGCGGGATATATTTACGCTGAATGAGGCGGAGCAGAACTTCCGTTTGTTTTGTCCGGATGAAACACATTCCAACCGTCTGCAGGCGGTGTTTGATGTGACCAAGCGCTGTTTCATCGAACCCGTATTGGGTACGGATGAAGATCTTTCGCCCAACGGCCGCGTAATGGAAGTGCTCAGCGAGCATCTTTGCCAGGGCTGGCTGGAAGGCTACCTGCTCACAGGCAGACATGGCATCTTTCCCTGCTATGAAGCCTTTATTACGATCATCGACTCCATGTTCAACCAGCACGCCAAATGGCTGAAGATGTGCCGGGAACTACCCTGGCGGAGGGAGCTCGCATCGCTTAACTACCTGCTTACCTCCCACAGCTGGCGGCAGGACCATAATGGCTACAGTCACCAGGGGCCTGGTTTTATTGATACGGTGGCTAATAAAAAAAGCTCCGTGGTCCGGATCTATCTGCCGCCGGATGCTAACTGCCTTTTATCCGTGATGGATCACTGTTTCCGTACCCGTAACTATGTAAACGTGATAGTAGCCGGTAAACAACCCGAACTGCAATGGCTGGATATTAAAAGCGCAGAAGCCCATTGCGCACAGGGCGCATCCGTATGGGAATGGGCGGGTAACGATCAGGGCCATACGACCGATGTAGTATTGGCTTGCGCGGGAGATGTACCTACACTGGAAACCGTAGCTGCTGCCTGGCTCTTACGTAAACACCTGCCACAATTGAAAGTAAGGGTAGTAAATATCGTCAGCCTCCTGTCATTATCTCCTAAGGCCTATCACCCGCATGGCTTAGAGGATACACTCTTTACTCAGCTTTTTACAGATGAAGCGCCTGTTATTTTCGCCTTTCATGGCTATGTGCGCATTATTCACGACCTTGTACACGGACGACCTGAGCCTACCCGTTTTCATGTGCGGGGCTTTATGGAAGAAGGTAGTACCACCACTCCATTTGATATGGTGGTGCTGAACAACATCAGCCGCTATCAGCTGGCGCTGGAAGCCATCCGTCGCGTAGAGCGGATCCAGGAACTGGCCGCACCTGCAGTACAGTACTTTGAATCACAATTAAAAAAACATCCTGCCTATATCAGGGAGCACCTGGAAGACATGCCGGAAGTAAAACACTGGAAGTGGGAATAAAACGCAGTACTTTTGCGTATGCATCCCCATAAAAAGATCACCAGGCCTTTATTACTTGTTTCCAGTCTTCTTTTATCCTGCGTGCTGTTTGCCCAGGACAGCAAATATGCCGGCCGTTATAACGGCTCTCGCCATGAACTGGCGCAGGAAATGATCCTGCTGCCCGACCACCGTTTCATCTACAGCTCTTCCTACGGCGCGTCTGACGAGCTGCTGAGAGGCAAATGGGAAGTGCGGAACGATACCCTGCTGATACTGGAAGAGCAGCTGAACAGGCCACCTTTTGCCGTATACGGCCGATATAATGATACCATCAGCCAGGGCCGCCAGTTCACTTTTAACGACTATTCACAGAACGTGGAGATCGTTTTCGGTTTTGACAGCGGAACGGCGGTAGACAGTTTCAGAAGGCTTTTCAGTCCCGGCCAGACCACTTTCTCGCACCGGGAAAACCTGCGGGTGATCAGCAAACCGGTGCAGGTATTTTCACTGGCCATGCCATCTGTAAAAGTGCTTTCATCCTCTCTATATGATATCTACGATTTCGCTCCCTCCAATATGAACGAGCTGCGGTTGTTCTATGTAGCGCCTCGGATAAGGGATTCCGTTCCTATCCGCGCAGTGCTGCAGAACGATTCACTTTGCTTCGTTACCGCAGAAGGAGGTCTGAAGCTTTTCGGTATACGGGAGCCTTTAGCTCCTTCCCTCCGGGAGTATGACGAAGTATTCAGCCAGCGCGATGTGATGGTGCCTGATTCCATCCGCATGAGCGGCGATATGTATTACCTGCTGAAACCCGCTGCCTCCAGGACTGCGGAAGTCCATATCAGCAATGCACGCCCTCATTTTGCCCGTGACGAAGCAATCGAAGCCGAAATAGATGCCGCAGCGGCTCCTACGGTCCCGGTGGATGTAGTAGCTCCTCCTCCCCCGCCGGCCCTACCAAAGAAGAAGAAAAAACAATAGCACAATGGCTGAATATTGCAGGTTTTGAGCATTGTTTGAATTATGCAATTATACGTTTGAAAGCTGCAACAGCGGAACCATGCGGCTGCTCTAATTTTGTTGCTACAAAACACACAAATTATGAGCACCAAAAAAACATGGTTTATAACAGGCGCATCAAAAGGTTTAGGCCTTTCCCTCGTAAAACAGTTACTGAGCCTGGGCCACCAGGTAGCGGCTACCTCCAGGAGCCTGGATGACCTCAACAGTGCAGTAGGCGAAAACAACACCAACTTCCTCGCATTAACTGCCGACCTGAAAACGGAAGCCAGCGTAAACAAAGCAGTGAATGCTGCTATCGCCCGCTTCGGAAAATTAGATGTAGTAGTGAACAATGCCGGTTACGGGCAGGCAGGCAGCCTGGAAGAGCTGAGTGACAAGGAATCAAGGGATAACTTTGACATCAATGTATTCGGCGCTTTGAATGTCATCCGCAGCGTAATGCCGCACTTAAGAAAACAAGGCTCCGGGCATATCCTCAACATCTCTTCTATTGCCGGTTTTATTGGCACTTTCCCCGGCTTTGGTATTTACTGCGCTACCAAATTCGCGCTGAATGGACTTACTGAATCGCTGGCTACAGAAGTAAAGCCTTTCGGCGTACATGTTACGCTGGTACAACCGGGCTACTTCAGAACGTCTTTCCTCACAACAGATTCCCTGCGGGTACCTGCCAATGAGATAGCTGAATATAAAGAAGTAAGGGATGTACAGACCCTCCATCAGAATGAGATCAACGGCAACCAGCCTGGCGATCCTGAAAAAGCTGCTGCTGTGATGATCAAAATAACGAATGACCAAAACCCTCCGCTGCACTTGTTCCTCGGTGAAGATGCTTACAACCTGGCATATGCAAAAATCGATGCGGTAAAAAGTGAGCTGGAAGCATGGAAAGCAGACACCATCTCCACTGCGTTTGAGGGCAGCGTTGTGGCACAGTAATACATTTTGATCCATATATATCAGAACAGTTCATCTTACGGTGGGCTGTTCTTTTATTGTTAGTCCCTGCCAATGCAGAAATTACCATCTTCATTCAACTGTACAAATTGTTGTGGAGTGACACCCGTGTAGTGTTTAAAGTCCTTGATAAGGTGGCTTTGATCGTGATACCCGAACTGTACGATGAGATCGAACCAGTTCACTTTCGTATCGGGATGATTCTGCAGATGAGCAAGCACCTGTTTGAAACGCAGGAAGCGGACCAGCTCCTTCGGAGAATAACCTACATATTTTTGAAAGCGCAGTTGTATAGCGCGCTCTGACACCCCATACTTACCGGCGATCACCTTTACCGGATTTACCAGGGGATTATGAATATCGTCTACATGATCCAGCACCTGCCTGGTAGGCGCTTCACTTTGGGCGATGTTTAACAAGAGGTAGTCTGTGAGCGCGGCGATCCGTTTTTCCGGATCAGTGATGGCAGCCAGTAAATGCCAGAGCGCTTCCAGTTCCCGGGTATGCTGGTTTTTTAAACGGTAAAAGCCATCCAGTATAAATTGCAGCACCAGCAGATCGCTCCCTGCTTTGAGTTCGTAATTCATCATGCGGCGCAGGGGCCCTAAGATACCGATGCGGTCAATGGTATGCTCTCCTGGCGCTTCGTCACCGAAAGAAAAGATTACCGGCGCGCCAAAGTTGAAGACTACCATCATTTCCAGGCTGGGCGATAAATGGTGTAGTTGTGGCGGCATATCCGGTGGTGTAGTGAGCGCATAAAAATGGCTCAGGACGCCTGCCAGGCGGGGATCAACCGGGTAACGTTTTCCAAAGTCCGCCATAGATGATTGTTTGTGGCGCTAACTTAGTAAAATTCCCTGATCATGCCCCATTAGGCTGTTCATTTTTACTATAGATCTGATTGCACTTATCTGCCATTTCATGCAGCATGGCATCCAAATCATGCACCAGTTTTTCGATATGCAGCAGGAAGGGCAGGTTGTCCGGGTTGGCCAGGTTCTCCTTGTCCAGCTGGGCAAACAATCCCAGTAAAGACGCCACGGGCATACGCAGGCGGTGAGAGCTGATAAAGGCGACATCTGTCAGCAGACGGTTCCTATCTTCCAGTTGCTGCTCAAATCTTTTCTTTTCGGTAATATTGGTCTGGATGATAATATGCTTTTCTATTTCTCCGGCTGCATTTACGATGGGTGTGATATCCATCACCACCCAATAAGGTTCTCCGGTACTGGTATAGTTCAGGATCTCCACCACACAGGGCTGACCGGTGGACAGCTTTTCGCCGATCTCGTGTTCAATTTCCGGATCAGTGCCTTCTCCATGCAGGAAAGAATGGGGCTTCAGGCCTTTGATCTCTTCCAGGGAATAGCCGCTGATGTCTTCAAAGCTTTTGTTCACCCATTCAATACAGGCATGCTCGTCTGTAATGATAACAGGGTTATGGGTCATACTGGCCACCAGGGAAAGGCGGCGGATCTCTTCATTCTTCACCATCATGTCTTCAATATCCTGCATGGCGCCGATCATACGCAGGGGCTCCTTCTTCTCGTTATAAAGGATATACCCGCGGGAGATCACGTGGCGGTACTGACCTTTCAGATCGATCAGGCGGTATTTGTTCTGCCAATGGTTCAGTCCTTCCTGTATAGCCAGGTATACACTGTCCATCACATGCTGCCTGTCTTCCGGGTGTATGCGGGAGGCCCAGAAGTCAACATCTTCTTCTTTTTTGCTGAAGCCAAAAAAGTGAACGGCATTATCGTTCCAGACCACTTTATTGTTGACCAGGTCAAAGTCCCAGATGGCATCGTTGGTGGCCATGGTGACGATATCATAACGTTCCAGTGCTTTGCGGAGGGCCAGCTCGTGCAGTTTTTCTTCTGTTATATCCCAGGCCATACAGGCTACGCCGGTGATGTTGCCGTTGTGGTAAATGGGATCGAAGGAGATCTCCATATACTTCCATGTATCTTCTTCAGTTGCTGCCTCGAATGCGATCAGCTGCTTTTCGCCTTGAAGGCTTTTTTCGTAGCAGGTTTTCCAGAGCAAAGACGGCTCCTCAATACCGATAAGCAGGGCAGACCGGCCTTTGAAGATCCTGTTGGCGGCAATCACTTCCAGGTGAGTGTTCACTGCCCAGATCATGTTCTGTGAGCTGTTGATGATGGTTTTCAGCAGCTGTTCCTGTTTGTTCAGCGCTTCGCCTGCCAGGTGTGCGGCGGTCACGTCAAAGATGCTGATCACTTCTGCAGCTTCACCGCCATAGGTGATCACAAATGATTCTACCTTAACATACATCAGGCTGCCGTCTTTTTTACAATGGCGCCAGATACCGGAAGGGCTGTATCCCGTTAAAGCCAGGCCTCCCCGGTTTTCACGCAGCCGGGTAATATCCTCTTTGGGACGTATATCCAGGATGGTCATTTGCAGAAATTCTTCACGGGTATAGCCATATAGCCCAACAGCCGCATCATTCACTTCCAGGAAGCGGAAATCTTCCTTGCTGTAGATCCACATGGGCTGTGGATTTTCCCTGAACATGCGTATATAGGCCTTTTCAGAGACATTCAGTTTATCGCGGTAGTTTTTAAGCAGTATATACAATAATACGGCAGACAGTAGTGCAAACAGGATCCCTTTGTAATGCAGCAGCCAGGTTAACAGTTGCTGATCAACGCGGCCACGAAGCAACGTGATCAGCAGATCGACAGACAGGGCCCAGATTACAGCACAGATCGCATAGATAAAAACGGTTGTCAGCGGTGACGTCGGTTTAGACATAAGCAAGCTTTCACGGATTCATATATAAGATATAAAAATCCGGGCACTAAATAAAATAATGTTTATAGATCAGACGGGTATACGTTTTACATTACTGATTAGCGGGTATGATTGCGTTTAACAATTGCCGTTTTTGCTGCCAGGCGTTTACATCTCCGTTCACGTCTATCCGTTCCCTTTTCTTTGTGACGGTAATGAGCGTACCAATCACCGCGCCACCGGCAAGGCCTACTGCAAATCCTGTGGCTGCACCGAAACTTTCGTCGAATTGGAGTTCGCCCGATCCGCTGTCCCCGGTCGATATCACACCGATCAGTAAACCTGTCAACGCTCCCACACCTGCTCCTACGGCAATAGGCCGGGCAACCGGCGCCCCTGTTTTAATAAAACCGATCTTCGTAACAGCGATCTCCACCTGCTGTTTATGACGCTGAATAATTACAGATGTATCAGTGGTGGCTACCAGGTCGCCTTTGGCGATCAAATCGCCACTGAGGTTAAACACCCGGACGAATGTGGACTTGGCCTGCAGCTGTTGTGTAAAGCAGCATAATAACAGGACCAATAATGTAATGGCTCTTTTGTTCATAAGTGATTTTTTGTGGAACATCGTATATGTTTACCTTACTGGTTGGCGGGGACCATCGCATTCAGCAATTGCCTTTTTTGCCGCCAGGCGTTCACATCCCCGTTCACTTCCACCCGTCGTCTTTTTTGCGTCGCGGAAATGATTGTACCAAGAACGGCGCCACCTGCAGTGCCAAGTACCATTCCTCCTGCTATATTCATACTTTCCTCAAATTGGTAAAATTCGTTGCTGTTACCACCATCACCGTCACCGCTTGCTGCTGCACCAACCACCGTACCTATAAAAAATCCGACGCCAGCGCCTATGCCTACTGCGCTGCCAAAGGTTCTTGCCGTTTTAATGAAACCGATTTGAGTTACAGGGATTTCTACCTGTTTTTTATGCTCCTGAATTATAACCGAAGTATCAGTTGTAGCTATCAGGTTGCCTCTGGCGATCAAATGGCCTTCGAGGTTAAATATTCGTACAAATTTAGTTTTAGCCTGCAGCTGCCATGTAAAGCAGCATAATAACAAGATCAACAGTGTAATGGCTCTCGTGTTCATAAGTACATGTTTTAAAGTGGCATTTAAAACGATCTGCTGGATATTGGGGAGAGAGAAAGCCGCTTTTTGGGGAACATCCATGTATAAATTACGAAATTTCCATCACTTCGCCGCAATAAGTTGCTGTATTTTCAGGCTATATGTAATATTCCACCGCTTATGAGGTTAGCCTTACTATTTGCTGTACTGTTATCCGTGCAAACCGCCATTGCACAAACGGGATTATCTCCTTTTGTATTGACCACCGCTCCGTCAAATGTTCCCACTGCGAAAGTGCCCGATGCACCATTAGCCGGTAACGGGGATATAGGCCTCACCTTTGCGGGTAGCCCGGATCATCTGAAACTCTATTTCGGGAAAAATGATTTCTGGCGCGCATACCCCGTGTATCCGGGTGGTGGCATAGCCCTGCCGGGCGGCCTGGATATCATGATCAACGAGCTCCGGGGCGCGCAATATGAAGCACAGCAAGTACCCGGTAGCGCAGAGATCAAAGCTGCCTTTACCAAAGCGGATCTCAGGGTAAACGTGAACGCCTGGGTAGCCGCTATGCACAATACCGTTGTGTTGGAGTTTACCAGCTCTAAAACCTGCGACATCAACCTGCATCTCTGGGCGCCGGAAGGTAATACCGGCATCGTAGCCCAGGGTACTACGGGTGATGTAACATGGGTAACACGCTCTTTCGAAAGCACACCCTTACTGGAATGGCCCTGTCATGTAGCGATGGCTATGAAAGTATTCCCTGCAAGCACTACCCTGCAAGCCGGACAAACCAAGACCGTAACAGTTACGCTCTATACCAACCAGGATAAAGCCCGCTGGAAAGAAGCTGCCATCCGCGATGCAGCGGCCATGAATACAGCGAAGATCACGTCTATGCGAAAAGTGCACCTGCAATGGTGGAGCAATCTGTGGAAATGTTCGTCCATCCAGATCGGGGATAGTATGCTGGAAAAATACTATTACACGTCACAATATCTTTTTGCCTGCTCTTCACGGCCCGGAAAATTTGCACCAGGGATCTGGGGGCCTTTCATCACCCGCGACTCCTCTGCCTGGGGCGGCGATTACCACCTGAACTACAATTACCAGGCGCCTTACTGGGCGGCTTACTCTTCCAATTACATTGACCTTACCGATAATTACGATCAGCCCCTGCTGGACTATATGGAAAAGGGACGATGGCATGCGAAAACGCTGCTGAACATGCGTGGCATCTATTACCCGGTAGGCATCGGCCCCAAAGGACTCTGCACTACCCGCTGGCCGCTCACCCCGGAAGAGATGCTGGAGCGATACGGCACCCCTGAGAATACGATAGACAGCGGGTATAAATTCCTGGGACAAAAGATCAATGCCGTATTCGGCGCTGGCAACATGCTGATGCGTTTTTACAGCACCTATGATGAAGCCTATGCCCGCCGTATTTACCCTTATCTCCTGGCCTGTGCAGATTTCTGGGAAGATTACCTGAAATGGGAGAACGGACGCTACGTCATTGAAATGGACCATTACGGCGAAGTGTATCCCAACCTCCGTAATAAAGGGCAGTGGCGGCAGCTATTAGGCGATTATAATTCTACCCTCTCCCTGGGACTGGTGAAAATGCTTTTCAAAGGTATGCTGGAGATGAGCAGCTATCTTAAGACTGACGCTAAGCGCCGGCAGCATTGGGAACATATTTACACGCATTTAAGCCAGTTTCCCACCGAAGAGGAAGACGGCCGGGTAAGGCTGAAAAGCGTGGAAAAAAGCCCTTCCGCATGGCATCAGCAGGCCATGGGACTGGCCCGGGTATCCATTCACGGACTGATCCTTCCCGGTGGTGTATGTGGTCCGGTTACTGATTCCGCCTTTAACGCCATCCTGCTAAGCGATGTTGCTCACTGGAAAGACCGGATGCAGCATCCTGGTGAATGGGGCAACACCCTGGGCAACGGTATTGAAACCTGCTTTCCCGGCGCGGTAAGGGTAGGCTATGATGCAGATGAAATACTCCAACAACTGAAAGACCGTATCCAGGCTTCCGTGCTCCCCAATGGCTGGATCACCCAATCAGGTGGCGGCACAGAAACGCTGGCGGCCGTGCCGCTTACCATCAATGAAATGTTGCTGCAAAGCTATGAAGGCCGGGTGCGCGTATTCCCCAACTGGAACCATCAGCGGAATGCCTCCTTTAACACACTACGCGCCTATGGGGCGTTCCTGGTAAGCAGTAAGCTGAGTGGCGGTAAGGTACAGTACGTGACTATACACAGTGAAAAAGGCCGTGACCTTGAAATAGAAAACCCCTGGGGAGAAAGACCTGTTGTGGTACAACGGAATGGCAAAGCCGCTGAAAGCCTGAAAGGAAAGGTATTCAAGCTTCCAACAAAACCAGGAGAAACATTGCAATTGGTAGCGGGGAATCTATTATATTAGCCATGCATTTAAACCGGGATGAACTATATAAAATTTTCCTACACCTATAACGTAGAAAAGCTCTGCGCTGAACTGGATGCGGTACTGCGGGAAGAGTGGCCATTGCACTTTAATACGCGGGACTTCAACGGCGACTGGCGGAGTATTTCCCTTCGCTCTGTGAGCGGAGAGAGCAAAGACATTTATGCACATTCCAACGGTACTTACAGCGATACTCCTGTGCTTGCATTGATGCCCTATGTAAAGGAGATCCTTGATTCCTGGCAATGTGAAAAGGAGGCCGTACGTTTGTTGTCGCTCGCCCCCGGAAGTGTTGTAAAACCGCACCGGGACCCGGGCTGCGCCTATCATGAGGGCAACTTCAGGATACATATTCCAATCATCACCAATCCCCAGGTACAGTTCATGCTGGAAGACGAACAGCTGCCACTTAAAGCAGGTGAGTGCTGGTACATGAATTTCAGCGCTACGCACAGTATTATTAACAGTGGCAGCACTGCAAGGATACACCTGGTAATAGACGGGATCCGTAACAGCTGGACCGATGAGCTCTTCACCGCGCATGGCTATCGTTTTACGGATAAGAACGCCGTTGAGAACCTCGATGCCGCTACCAAAGCAAGGATGATAGAAGAACTGGAACAAATGGACACTATGGCATCCAGAGACCTGGTTGCCCGTTTAAAAGCGCAATAATGCAGGAAGCCCTGATCGCTAACTGGATCCCCTACCGGCTCGATTATTCCAATAATGAATGGACTCTTCAATGGCTGGACCTTGGAAAGGAACGGATGATCCATCCCTTCTTTGATGAGACGATATTTGTTTGCAGATGCAGGCAAAAAGAACGGTCTTCTTTGGAAAGCAGGAGCAGTGCAGATTTCCTTTCTGTTGCCTGTGAAGGTTTATCAGCCCTTGCTCCTTCCGCGTTTATCTTTCATGTTTCCCGTTGCGGCTCTACTTTGTTATCGCAGGCCTTTTCAACACCTGAAGAAAACATCGTTGTGGCAGAAGCGCCCTTGCTGGATGAGATATTGAGAGCGGAAGAAAAAGATGCTCAGCTGAGCGCAGCTACCCGGGAGCATTGGTTCAGGTATGCCATTCAGTTAATGGGGCAACGGCGGAATTTCAAAGAAACCAATTATATCATCAAATTAGACAGCTGGCATATTCATTTCTATGAGCTGTTACGGGAATGGTTTCCACAAACACCGTTTTTCTTTCTATACCGCAGACCTGATGAGGTGATCGCTTCTCATGAAAAAAAGCGGGGTATACACGCCGTACCGGGAATGGTAAATGCCAGCCTGCTCAAAACAGCTGAACCGGCTACTTATCAAGGCGATTTTAACCGTTATACAGCACAGGTACTGACCCAATATTATATAAAGCTGCAGGCTATTCATGGGTTATATCATCCCAATAGTTGCTTCTTTGATTATGCCGATGGCGTAAGGGAAATGGCGGAGCGTTTCAGCAGCTTTAGCGGCATTCCTATAAATGACAGTGATGAAATGGATACCCGTTTAAAGCAATACAGTAAGGCGCCGAAAGAGGTGTTTCAGCCGGTGGAGGTGTCTGAGAATGAGAAATACTTCTTTGAAGATTGTCATATGGCTTATGAACAGTTAAAGGCGCTTATTCCGATATCCCGATGATCACACCAAAGTTCCCGTCTGTTTGCAGCTGATCTTTTTCAGGCAAATACATACGGGACACAAATCCATCAAGATATAAGGCATTCTTACATCCCAGGTTTTTAAAAAATAATGCGAAGTCGTAGAAGTTGATCTCTTTTTTTGACATAGCGAATACTATCCTGTTATCTGGCAGTATGCCAACTCCATTTCGTATGTTGAGATTCGCTGACCCCTTTTTAAAGGCGGGATGTATTTCTCCATCTATCACTAGCATGGGGCCTGATTGTGTAGCATATTTTATATTGTTATTGTCAACGAACTCACTGCTTGTACAAACAACCGCTTTGTTGGCGTTGGTAATATAAAATACCCCGTTAGGTTTCAGGTAAAAGTTCCCCTCCCCTGATGCTGCATTTAAACCGTTGACAACCCGCTGCTCCTGAATAAACAGGCCCAAGGGAGCGTTATTGGTCATAAACATGCCACCGTTCATGGCAAAGACCAACTTTTTACCTTTGCTGCCGAGATAGTCTTTCAGGTTTTGAATGCTTTGCAGGATCGTCCCCTTATCGTCCTTCCAGTACAGCTGTATGTCCTGTTTTTTCGGATCGGCGATATAGCTAATTATGACATCATCATCAGCTACAGATTTTTCAGTTGTAAAAGAAAGAACAGCAATCAGCAGTACGGTGCTTACAATGGCAATATAAATCAGTTTATACTTCATAGATATTAATGTTGGGATAGGATCTGTACCTGTAGCGGCCTGGCCGAAAAACCATTACAACTGCTCTGCGTTACAGAACATGCTGTAACTGATACGATCAGATCAGTACAAGCCTTTAAAATAATATAATCACCCGGTTTTGAAACAGGCGGCTTTACAGTGATGCTTCCATCAACTCCAACCTCTGTATGCATGAAAAAATTAAAAACGGTTAGCAGCACCGGGTATGCTACGCCAAATTCCTTTAAGCTACGCTGAATATTTTTATGACAGGACGGATGTTCTTCTTTCACATCATACTGCACCTCATACATCCGCTGGCTGCAGGTAGGATGGATTAGATCATGCTTTTTGACGGTATCTTCCGTGACCTGGAGCAGCGGGTTATATTTATTGCTGTAGAGGAAATCAGACTCCTTTATATAAAAGTTCCGGTTGGAATCCAGGGTAACCCCGGCAGAAAGGTATTCTGAGTGGTCAGATTGGCTTACTGCAAAGAGGTCTCCAGACTGCCTCCCTTCAATATCAATGATCTTAATAAACTCCCCGGCATTTACCTTACAGGCAATACCGGATTGCGGCTGGATGGTGAAGCTTTCTGATTTATTCATAAAGGGTTGACAAGGTTTAAATAAGTGGATGATGTAAGGTACCTTTCAAAGGTAAGGATTTGGGAAATAACAGCGTTAGTAGTATCATTGTCGTAATATCGGATCTTACAATAAAAAATGAATTACTTTTTTGACTTCCTAACCTATTTGTTGCAGGGATATGGCATTTCCACCATCTTATACCTGAGCATTTCCCTGTTTTCCGGCCCTCTTAAACGCCGTAGAAAATATTATCTATCTATTGCCAACACAATTGCGGCTGTTGCTGGCATGTTAATGGCAAGTGTGCTGGCGGTTGAGCTTATTGTAAGCTACTATACACTAGAAGATACAGAACACTTATTCTTCTATTACCGCTTGTATCCATCGCTGGCCACTATCATATTATTATGTGGCATATCACTATTAACATTATTTCTGAAGCTAAGGCGACATTTAGTTTTCACCCTGGTGTTGATCTTTATTCTAAACACGGCTAACCTGGCAGAAGCCCTTTATCTATTGATCGTAGATTATTTTTCCAGCGACATGGCAGACACCGTTTGGAAAATCTCCAAAGATGACAACACTCCTTTGCTTTACATTGCGCCCCTTTCCATATCGTATTTTTTTGCTGTGTATATAATAGCCGGTAAACAACAGGCAAAGGAAGCAATCATTTAGAATAATAATACCAATTGCGCTGATAATTGATGTCAGCATTCTCTTTACGCTAGCTAAGCGGGCCATTTTACCAATCCCCACCTCATCTCCTACTTATTCAAGCAGGCACCTCTCCTTCCAATTGATAATACAGGCATAACAATGCCTTAACCCTAAGACCATATACGTTTTACAGTTTTGCAGCTTTAAATCACCGGCCTAATAACAACCATATCATACGAAAAAACCGCCCGGTCACACACCGTGAATGTTTCAACATTGCTTAAATCTATAAATAATGGCTCGTCACAACCAACGTTTTATTTTCCTGTTGTTCTTATTGCTTGCAACAACGCAGGCGCTGATCGCGCAAACAAACCTTGCGGGGATCACCGGACAAGTGCTTACTGCTGATAACAAACCGCTTTTCCATGCTATCATTACAGTCAGGAACGAATCAACCGGCTTTACCGCCAGAACTGTATCTAATGAAAAAGGAGAATTTCTTTTAAAAGAGATCCCCTTAGGCACCCCGTATTCCGTGGTGGTTGAATCAATGGGGATGGCAACGCAGAAACAAACGGGCTATTCACTGAGCCAGGGCGACCTGTTAAAAGTGTTCTTCCAGATGCAGGAAAAAACAGAAAACCTGCAGGAAGTTGTTGTCAGCACTTCTTCCCGGCGTAACAAAATCGAAAACATCGGTACTGCTACTGCCGTAACAGCGAAAGACATCAGCCGGCTGCCTGTGAACGGCCGCAACTTCACCACGCTGGCAGACCTGTCGCCTTTAAGCTCGGGCACCAGCCTTGGCGGACAGCTAGCATCTGCCACCAACTTTACGATTGACGGTATGGCGGCCAGGGGCACCATTTCCGGCGGTCAACCTACCGGCGCTTATGCCATCACCATGGAAGCCGTTCGCGAATTCCAGGTGGTAACTAATCAATATGATGTTACCTACGGCAATGCCGGTGGCGGTACTATCAGTACGGTTACCAAATCAGGAACAAATACCCTTAGCGGCAGCGCATTTACATTCCTCCGGACCGACTGGCTTTCCAGCCCATACGGCCTGAACGCACAGAAGAGGAACCAGCCCTTCCACACCACCCAATATGGTTTTTCACTGGGCGGCCCGATCATCAAAGACAAAGCGCATTTCTTTGTGGCATGGGACCACCAGGCTAATACACAGCCACTGCTGATTGCCCCTATTCAATCTGATGCCGATGCTTTGCGTTATAATATTACGCAGTCAACAGAAGACAAATTCCTCAGTATTGCACGCAGCAAATATGGTGTTGGCCCCTTGCCGCAATTTGGTCAGTTTAGCCGCTTTAAAAATACTCACGCCGTGTTTGCACGTGTTGACTGGCAGATCGGTAAAAAGAGCCTGCTGACTATTCGCGATAATTTTATCTACGACATGGATAATCAGTCTGATGGCGATAATACCACCATCAATATTTATGAAGTATACAGCACCCGTAAAAGCATCAACAACAGCATCATGGCGGCGCTGCGTACCACGCTGAGCCCTAAGCTTACCAATGAGCTGAAGCTGCAGCACTACTGGGAGTACAATAAAATGTACGCCAATCCCCAGCTGCCTGCAGATAATATTCCCAGGGCCACAGTAGGTAACATCGAATCAGTGAACCCTACCGATACTTCAAAACGCCTGTATACAAATGTGCAGCTGGGCGGACAACGCTATGGCGGCGACTATTTCAATAACCATCTTATTCAGCTGGTGGACAACGTATATTACAATACCGATAAATTCAACTTTACCTTCGGTGGCGGCATTACCTTCACCAAGCAGAACTCCATTTACGGCAGTGAGACCAATGGCCGTTTCTGGTTCACCGGACTGACTGCATTCGACAATCTGCAGCCCTACCGCTTTACCAGGGATGTATATCTTTCCGACAACCACAATATTAAATTCAATATCCTCGCGCCCAACGTTTACGCACAGGCCCAAACAACCGTCGCTCCAGGCTTAAGCCTTACCGCAGGCGTTCGTGTGGATTATACCACTTACTTAGATCGCGCCAACTTTAACCAGACCGTGTTCAATACACTCGGATTGAATACGGCCAACAAACTGTCTACCTTGCAAGTGCAGCCGCGCGTACAGCTTACCTGGGATGTTCATCAGAATGGAAAGGATATCCTGCGTTTGGGCGGCGGTATCTTAGGTTCTGCATTGAACCCTTATTCCATGATCAACAATATGCTGTTTGATGGCAGCCATATTGCCAGCATTGATGTTACCGGCAGCCTGGTACCCATCCCCAATTTCCCGGCATACCGCAAGGATCCTGCCTCCGCACCCGGAGTGGATCTCGTGAACAAATCTGAAGTTCCTAAACTTTATACTATTAATATGAACGGCAAAGATGCCAAGGTACCTACCGTTTATAAGGTGAACGGCTCTTTCAGTCACTTCTTCAGCGCTAATTTCAGGGTGAGCGTAGCGGGTTACCTGTCATTTGCACGTAACAACTATACCTATATCGACCGGAACATGATGGACCAGCCTTATTTCACATTGTCGCAGGAAGCGAACCGCCCTGTGTATGTTCCCGCAGCTACCATCAATACCTCCAACGGCTCACAGGACTGGACCAAGGGACGGAAAACAACCGAGGTAGGCCGCGTGCTTGAATTGCAGAGCACCGGTAAAGTAAACCAGGCCGCGCTTGTGTTTGACGCAGATTACCGTTATTATAAAGATGGCGAGATCTCCTTCTCCTACACCTGGAACCAAACGAAAGACAACACCTCCTACAACGGGAACGTTGCAAATACTGCTACCCTGGTACAATATACCAGCGGTGATCCCAGGAACCTGCAGCAAACATCGTATTCAGACAACCAGTTCAGGACAAAGATCGTGGTATATGGCACCTCTCCCACCTTCCATGGCTTTAACCTGGGCGTACGCTTTTCAGGCATGGGCGGAACACGTTACTCCATGTTTGTAAACGGTAATATCAATGGCGACTTCGTAGAAACCAATGACCTCGCTTTTGTTTACGATCCGAATGACGCTAAAACGCCGCAGTATTTAAGAGATGGCATCAATGCCATTCTGAATAACCCGAAAGTGGAAGAGAGTATGAAAGACTACATCCGCAAGAGCTTTGGAAAAGTGGCTGAACGTAATGGCGGTGTCAATCCTTTCTACGGAACGGTGGATCTGAGACTGGCTTATAAACTCAAAACCTTCGGGAAGCAATACATCGAATTTTCAGGCGATCTGTTCAATGTGGCCAACCTGCTGAACAAAGAATGGGGCGTGAACCACGCATTGGGCGCTACCTCCTTATTGTCAAGATCAGGATTTGATCCGGCTACCAATAACTTTAAGTATGTGGTAAATACAAATGCCGGTGTGTCTGGTTTGAGTGGTAACCCCTATCAATTCCAGCTTGGCGTGAGGTACGGGTTCTAATAAGATCTTTTTATCTGCATCAACCGGTTGACACTTGTCAACCGGTTTTTTATTTGTACCCCCGTTCCGCTGTCTATCCTCCAAAAAAAATTTACGACATTTGCCGTTCTTTCCAAGAGACTATGAAGGTTTGCATTGCAGAAAAGCCAAGTGTGGCCAGGGATATTGCTCATATCATCGGCGCCGCTCAGCGTCGTGACGGCTTCTATGAAGGTAACGGTTACCAGGTAACCTGGACCTTCGGGCATTTCTGTACCCTGAAGGAACCACACGATTACTTTGATCGCTGGAAGTACTGGCAGCTGGAAGATCTGCCTATCCTGCCCGCGAGCTTTGGCATCAAGCTGATCGATAATGCCGGGGTACAGAAACAGTTCTCCGTGATAGAACAGCTGGTGCAGCAATGCGAGGAAGTGATCAACTGCGGTGACGCCGGCCAGGAAGGCGAGCTGATACAGCGCTGGGTACTGCTCAAAGCGCGCTGCACCGCTCCAGTGAAAAGACTATGGATCTCTTCCCTCACCGATGAAGCTATCCGTAATGGTTTCGCCGCCCTGCGTGAAAGCACTCAGTTCGATAACCTGTATGCCGCGGGCAGCGCCCGTGCTATCGGCGACTGGCTGCTGGGCATGAATGCCACGAGGCTCTTTACCAAGAAATTCGCCATCGGCAAGACTGTATTATCTATCGGCCGTGTGCAAACGCCTACCCTGGCCATGATCGTACAACGGCAGAAAGAGATCAATGCTTTTGTGCAGGAAGATTACTGGGAGCTCAAGACCATCTACCGCGAAACCGAGTTCACGGCTTCTATTGACCGCCTGAAGGACCTGGAAAAAGCAAACCGCGGACTGGCCTACCTGCAGCAGCATCCCTTTGAAGTGGTGTCTTTTGAACGGAAAGAAGGTAAAGAAGGCAATCCCCGCCTGTTTGACCTGACGGCCCTGCAGGTGGAAGCCAACAAACGATATGCCTACAGCGCCGACGACACGCTGAAATATATTCAGAGCCTGTATGAGAAAAAGATGGTGACCTACCCCCGCGTAGACACCACCTACCTGTCTGAAGACCTGCATCCTAAAATTGCCGGGATCCTGCAGGAAATGACACCTTATAAGGCGCTGATCGCTCCGCTGCTGGAAAAACCTATTCCCAAGCTCAAAACCGTGTTCGATGACAAGAAAGTAACCGATCACCACGCGATCATTCCTACGGGTGTATACCCCTCGGGGCTATCGCCGGAAGAAAAGCGGATCTACGACCTGGTAGCCCGGCGCTTCATTGCCGCCTTTTATCCCGAATGCCGCATTGCCAACACCACCGTGCTCGGAAAGGTAGGACAGGTGCCTTTTAAAGCCACCGGTAAGCAGATCATCGAGCCAGGCTGGAAGGACGTATATGCCAATGACGCCAGCCAGAAAAAAGAAGACGAGGAAGAGGAAAAGATCCTACCGGTGTTTGAGGTAGGCGAAAGCGGTCCGCATACCCCCAGGGTGCACCAGGGCAGAACATCGCCTCCCAAGCCATTTACGGAGGCTACCCTGCTGCGGGCTATGGAAACCGCAGGCAAGCAGGTAGACGACGAGGAAATGCGTGAATTGCTAAAGGACAACGGCATTGGCAGACCCTCCACCCGTGCGAACATCATAGAAACACTGTTTCGCCGTAAATACATCGAGAAACGGAAAAAGAATATCTATGCCACCCAAACCGGCATTGATCTGATAGACACCATACAGTCAGAACTGCTGAAAAGCCCCGAGCTTACGGGACAGTGGGAACGCAAGCTGCGGCTGATCGAAAAAGGCGAATACGCCATGGATACCTTCAAGGAAGAACTGGTACAGATGGTTACGGAGCTGGTAAGCGAAGTAAAGACAGCCAGTTACAAAGTGATCTCCGTAGCGAAGGAAGCGCCGCCGGAACCGGAGAAACCGGCTAAACCGTCGAAGCCCAAGGCCCCCAAAGCGCCGCCCGCACCTACCGATATTACGGCGCTCTCCTGCCCCAAATGCAAAACGCATACCCTTAAAAAGGGGAATACCGCCTACGGTTGCGCCAATTACCAGGTATGCGGGTTTAAGTTGCCATTCGAAGCTTTTGGCAAGAAACTGACAGATAAACAGGTAGCTGATCTTGTAACCAAAGGCAAAACACCGAAGATCAAGGGGCTCCAGGTTTCGGGCAGCGCAGAACCTGTACAGGCTAAGCTGGTGCTGAACGCACAGTTTGAAATAGCAGTGGAGCTGTAACCCTAATTCCTCAAAGATCTAACAGTAACATATGGATGTAGTAAAGAATCCGTAACGATATCGTATTTCTATTAAGCGTTACTATATCGATACGATATCGTTACTATATCGTTACCTTATCCTGGGAGTTTAATGCAGTGTCCGGCCTAAAATGCCTGGAGACCACCGTTTAAAGGATACCAGCTAAACAAAAGTTTGATTTCCTTAATTTTGTGGTATGACTGGCGATTTAAAATTGAAAGGTTTTAAGGTCTACCCTATCTCGGGAACCCCTCCCCCCTCTCTTTCGCACGGCAGACGGGATTATTATAAGATCGTGCTGGTAAGCGGCGATATGATCGTTCATTATGGTGATAAGACCATCGAAATTAATGAAACCTGCTTATTTTTTGCCAACCCCAGTGTGCCCCATTCCGTTGTTATGCGATCAGGTGAAAGACAAGGCTATGCCTGTGTTTTTACTGAAGCTTTTATTACAGGCAGAGAACGCAGGGAACTTTTGCAGCATTCTTCATTATTTCACATCGAAGCTTCACCTGTCATCCCGGTTAACAGTGAACAGATCGTCTTTTTGACGGCCCTTTACCAAAGGATGCTGGATGTATACAGCGGCGACTATGATCACAAGGACGAGCTGCTCAAGAGTTGCATAGAACTTCTCCTACATGAAGGCTTAAGGATCCAGCCTCCACAAAATACATTAAAAGAAAGAAATGCGGCTACCCGGATCACTGCCTTGTTCATGGAGCTACTGGAACGGCAATTCCCTATAGAAAGCAGCGGCGACCCGCTCAGGTTAAGAACTGCCCAGGATTTCGCTGAAGCGCTTTCCGTACACATTAACTACCTCAACCGCTCGGTAAAGGAAGTGACCGGCAAACCCACCTCGGTGCACATCGCGGAACGTATCGCTGCAGAAGCAAAGGCCCTTTTGCAACACAGCAACTGGAGCGTAGCCGACATCGCCTATGGCCTGGGCTTTGAATACCCCACCTATTTTAACAACTACTTCAAAAGGGTGACCGGCGCCACTCCCCAATCCCTCCGGAAAGGGAAAGTTTGAAAATCATACTTTTTGGTTTGATTCTCTTTTAAAAGGGCCCTCATTTAATGGGAGCTTTGTACCCATAAATACAAGCTTCATGAAAAAGAGAAAATTGAACAAGCTGGAAGTATCTGCCATCGGTTTCGGTGCTATGGGACTTAGCCAGGGATATATTCCTACTCCGGATAAGGAAGAGGCTATTCGCATTATTCAGCAAACCTATGATCTGGGCTGTACCTTCTTTGATACTGCCGAGAGATATGCCATGGGCGCCAACGAGGAATTGGTGGGTGCAGCCTTAAAGGATGTTCGTGATAAGGTGGTTATTGCCACAAAATTCCTCATTGAGGAGAACAGCGGGCTTCATACCCGGGAGCAATTGATGCAGGAGCTCAGGCGCCGCCTGGAGGGCTCTTTAAAGCGGCTTGGTACCGACCATGTGGAGCTGTATTATCAGCACAGGGTGAATAAGGACATCCCGGTGGAAGATATCGCCTACTGCATGGGAGAATTTATTAAGGAAGGCAAGATCCTTGGCTGGGGACAGTCGCAGGCCAGTGCAGCAGAAATAAGGCGTGCACATGCCGTAACGCCATTGACAGCTATACAAAATGAATATTCCATCATGGCGCGCAGCGCTGAAAAGGAGGTGATCCCGGTGTGTAAAGAACTGGGCATCGGCTTCGTGCCCTTTTCTCCCCTGGCAAACGGGTTTCTATCCGGGAAAGTGACTGCCGATACTGAATTTACGGGGCTGGATGCAAGAAGGGTGATCAGCCGCTTTGATAAAGATAACATCATCGCCAATCAACCGCTGCTGGAGCTGATCCATCAATTTGCAGCGGCTAAACATGCTACACCTGCGCAGATCTCACTCGCATGGATGTTACATAAAGAAGATTTCATAGTGCCGATCCCTGGTTCACGGAACCTGGGAAGGATTGAAGAAAACCTGGGCACAGCAGCGGTAGTACTGACGGATGCAGAATATGCAGAGATTGAGGCAGCACTTGTGAAGATTGCCATTCATGGCGACCGGAAGGATGAGGATATTGCAAAGCTGCGGTTCCTTAAATAAGTCCAAGGGGAGCATCCTGTGCTATGGATGCTCCTTTCTGTCTATACAATTCAGATCAATGGGCAGATTAACACAGCAGTGACCATATCCTTTCAGGCAGTCTGCAATATCTTCCGCCGTGAAGGAGCGTCCTTCCACCCGCAGGATCTTATCTTCATCTACCAGGTCAAAGTTGATCCTGCAATCCGGGTACACTTGCAGGAGATCTTTGATAATGTCCTCCGCCAATTCTGCACATTGCACATCTGTTTTGAAAATTTTTACCATGATCATCATTTAATTGAACGTAGCTTATTTCTTCTTTCCGATAACAGTGAAGGGGTTGAAGGATACGCCGATGTTAAAATAAAATGTAGGGTCCGGGCTTGTTTTAATTACCGGGGAGTTAAATGAATCTTCCTTTCGGAAGAGGCGGCCGGTAGTGGTTAGCCTCATTCCTGTTTTTGCGGTGAGCACAAAATATTTCCCGAGGAGATGTTCGTAGACCAGTCCGGAATTGATGTCTAACTGCCTGTACTCATATCGCTGAGAAGTGCTGTCTAAATTGTATACATAAAAAGAGGTCCTGTCTATTTCTGACCCTAATGATATCCTTCCATTGCCAAAGACGTATTTTCTGAGATACAGGTTCCTGGGAAATACGATATCTGCCACCAGGCCATTATCAAATTTGTGCTCATAGGAGAAGGTGGGCAGGACAGGCGTCTGCGCACTGGGATCGATACTAACGAAGAGCCCAACACCCAGTTTGGTACGCTGATTGGCCTTCAGTATCATTGTTCCTGTCAGTAATCCTCTAACCCTTTCCACATGCTTATCACTGCCATCCAATTGCAAGCTGGAAGTATAGACCATGCGTTTACCAAACAATGTAGAGAAATAGGTAAAATTCAGTGATGAGAAAAAGTAATGATAATTCCCCTCAACGGTCCTGATACTTCCCCCCGCAGATGCTGTTATATCTGTTTGTACAGATGTGAACCGGTAACCCAGTGTGGCGCCCAGCAGCCATTGCTTCCTTTTTATAAAGTTGAAATTGGAGCTTATTTTCAGCTGTGAGAAGGCAGTCACCTTACTTTCAGGCAATGGCTTTCCTTCCCGCTCTGAAGTATAGTTGTATGGCGCCGCATAGATAAATTCAATATTCAGGGGACGGGCAACGGAAAATTTGTCGGCTGCATAGGTTACTATACGTTTGGGCGTACCCACGGTATCCCTGTTTTGCGAAAAAGCTCCTATCGATAAAGCCATTATTCCGAACGACAGCCCTGCTGCTTTTTTTGTGATGTCCATATCCAATGATTCTTTATGGTACAAAGAAAGCTTTATTGCTATCGTCGTTTTTTGTTTTTCTACCAAAGCCTTTACATTTTATACTAAAACCATCCGGGCCTGGATTTAGTATAACAGGAGAGGCTTTTCGTATAATTTCCCATTGTGGCCGCATATATTCGGTTTATCTTCGTTGCAGGTTCAATTTTTCTTAATGTCACACATGAAACATGATCAACCGGAGCTGAAGGATACCAGGATCATAAGGCTGATCGTTGACGACCGGTACAGGCTTTGGCGTCATGCTACCTTGTTGCTGGGAACACTGGCTATTATTTTCTATTCCAACGATATCTCCTTATATACCGGTGCTTATAAGTATTTCAGACTATTATCTGTATACGCCACCCTGATGATCTTGTCCTATATCAACATGAACATCCTGGTTCCACGCTTTTTCTTTAAGGGCCGGTATGTTCTTTACCTGATACTGCTGCTGATACTGGTGCAGGTTGTGCTGTTATTGCTGCATTTTTCACTGGATGCATATGCTGCCTCAGACCAACCATCTATCCGGGCTGAGCTTGCCTCGAAACGGAGGATCTATGATGGAACGATCATACTGATCCCCATTATACTGGTAACTACTATGATCAAGCTGTTTCAGCGCTGGATGAGAGACAATGAAAGATTTGCCGAACTGAGAAACATCACGCTTACAATGGAGCTGAAGGAATTGAGAAACCAGATCAATCCTCATTTTCTCTTTAACATGTTAAACGGGATCAAAGCACTGGTGCGCAGCGATCCGGAGAAGGCGACCATTGTGATCATGAAATTGTCTGAATTCCTTCGTTACCAACTCTATGAAAACGATGAAGAAAAGACATTACTCCGGTCGGAGATCAACTTCCTGTCTAATTTCCTTGAGCTGGAAAAGCTAAGAAGAGATCATCTTTCCGTCGAGATCTGCAGCGGGGCCACTCCTGCGATGGTGAACGGTGTTTTTCTGCCGCCCAATCTCTTCACTACCTTTGCAGAAAATGCGGTAAAGCATAGTGTGGATATCAGTGGCGCAGCATCTTATATCCGGATCAAAATAGAGATCCTTGAAGGTAAATTACACTTCCTTTGCATTAATTCAACAAATGCTGATTACAGTCCTTCATGTAAAAAAAACAGCGGGTTAGGACTGGTAAATATAAAAAGGCGGCTTGAATTGCTCTATGGCAATCATTATGCGCTTGAAACTATTTCCTCAGAAAATGAGTATACGGTTAAATTAACAATACCTCTATGAACTGTATTATTGTAGATGATGAACCACTGGCCAGAGAAGAAATGCAGGCATTGATCAAAGATGTGTCTAACATCGAAATACTGGGAAAATTTTCCAATGCGCCGGCTGCCATGAACTTTCTGAAGGAGCATAAAGTAGATCTCGTTTTTCTTGATATCGAAATGCCTAAGGTAAGCGGATTGGATTTTGCCACGCAACTGCCCGAGCAGACACTGACGATTTTTACTACGGCCTATTCGCAATATGCGTTGAAAAGCTATGAACTGGATGCTATTGATTATCTGCTGAAGCCTGTAGAGAAGAAGCGCCTGGAGAAGGCGATCAATAAAGCGCAGGTATACCGGAGACTGCTTTCTGATGCTACAAAAAAAAGTACTATCGAGGCGAATACCCCGGAATTTCTGCTAATTAAATCAGACCGCAGGTTTCACAAGATCAATTTCAGCAATATTATCTATATAGAAGGTCTCAAGGATTATGTGGTGATATATGCAGGTAATCAGGAGCTTATTACGGCAATGAATTTAAAGACTATTCATCAAAAGCTACCGCAACATGTTTTCCTAAGGGTAAGTAAGTCGTATGTCGTGAATGTAAATCATATTAACTCATTTGATCATCACAATATTTATATAGGGGATTCGGAGATACCGTTGGGGGATGTATATAAGAAAGATTTCTTTATGACTTATACAGGTGGTTCTTTGAATCCGGAGGACTGAGTATGTTGTTGGGGGATGCCGCAATCGTTGCCGATAACGATTGCGGCAACTATAATAAAGCACTGTTTTCCAGAATATATTAGAACCTTTTTTACCTTTGGTCCTGCCATTTAACCAAAAGCATTATGCCAGGAGCTTTATTCAGCAAACATACCCAGGGGCTACTCAGTATCATCTTTGTAATGATGATATGGGGTAGCTCTTTTACTGTTACCAAACTGGTGGTTACCGAGGTACCTCCTCATATTTTCGCAGGGATCCGTAACCTGATGGCTTGTGCGGCCTTGCTGCCCTTCTATGTTATCCGGCGGCGGAAAGTGAAAGGGCCGCTGCCTTATATGAAACTTACGCTCATGGGCCTGACGGGAACAACGCTTTACTATTATGTATTTAATACGGGCATGAAGTACGTGTCTGCAAGTACGGGAGCACTCATTGAAGGACTGCTGCCAGTGGCGATTGCCATTTCCGCAGCCATTTTTCTAAAAGAGCGCCTCACCCAAAGGGCCATTGCAGGGATCGTATTGTCTGTGGCGGGCGTGATCCTTGTTGGCTTTGTAGGTAACCAGGAAAAGTCTGGTAATTCCGTCCTGGGAAGCTTCCTGATCGTTGCTGCGGTGGTGCTGTGGAATGCCTATACCCTGCTATCGCGGAGCCTGAAAGACACAGATACGGTGTTAGTGACAACGGTGAGCACGTTTATTGGCGCAGCCTTGTCGCTCCCGCTACCAGCATATGAGATCATCACCGGAGGCATGCCTGCTATTTCATGGAAAGCCTGGATTGGAATGGCCGCCCTGGCGGTATTCGCCTCTGCTGTGGCTTACTCCCTGTATAATAAAGCGCTGGAAAGCCTGCCGGCTGCACAGGTGGGGAACTTTCTGAACCTCAACCCGGTGATTGGCGCTTTGGTGGCTTTCCTGGTTCTGAAAGATAAGCTGACCGCTTTGCAAATAGCCGGCGGGGTGTTTGTGCTTGCGGGTATCTGGCTCAGCAGCCGGCCGGTCAATAAAAAACCGCTGCAGGAATAAGCTGCAGCGGTTTGAAATACTTTCAACGTGTTTAAACAAGATAACTTACTGAGGTTTTTTCTTTGACGGATCCTCATATCCCACCATCCAGTTAATGCCGAACTTGTCTGTGAACATTCCGAAGTAGGAGCCCCAGAACGTATCACCCATGGGCATAATTACCTGTCCCCCTGCGGAAAGGCCTGCAAACATTTTATCGGCTTCTGCCTTACTCTCTGTACTTACGGAGATTGAGAAGTTGTTACCCGGTTTGAAGCTGGCAGCCCATTCTCCGCCAGTGTCACTTCCCATCAGCACGGTTTCTTTACTAATGGGAAGGGAAACGTGCATGATCCTGTTGGCTTCTTCCGGAGGCGCTGTTTTACCGTCGGGGCCCGGCGGCATTTCACCAAAGCGCCCTATGTACGGAAATTCGCCTCCGAATACGGATTTGTAAAAATTAAAAGCTTCTTCGCAATTACCGTTAAAGGTTAAATAGACATTTACAATTGCCATTGGTTACAATTTTAGGTTATTGATGACAAGTTTTGAAGAATGCAGTCGGACTGATTTTGTTGTCTTTTGGGACTCTTGTGTTAATGTTTCGTGGATGCTGAAGGTAAAGATTCCGGGCTGAAAATAAAAAACAAAATTACTGTCCCGTCAGGATCTTCAGATCTGAGATTGCTATCAAATAAGATAGTTGTGCAGCATACATGTCCGCCTCGGATTTTGCCAGCAAAGATCTTGCGTTGAGCAGGTCGGTTTTCACGTTCAGGCCGGCGGCTTGTTTGTCTTCCTGCAGTTTATACGCTTCCTTCTGGTAAAACAGCGCCTTCTGTGCAACAGCGATCAATGCCTGTGATTGTTCGATCTTACGATAAGCTTTTTCGATATCATTGTTCATCTGCTGCTGCGTATATTGGATATTTTCTTCCGCCTGCTTTAGCTGGAACTGTCTTTGTTTTAGTACCTGCTTGTTGGAAAAGATCTCCTGTAAGCCCCATTTGAAGTTGACCCCTACAAATGGAATATGAGCAGGTAATATGGGATTACCAAACTGATAGGAATAACCGCCTATCAGGCCAAAGTCCGGAATATTACTTTGGCGGGCTGCTTTTATTCCCAAGAGGGCTTTTGACTGGCTCAGCCTGGCTATTTGCATATCGGCATTTGAATCGGCCGCTACACCTTTATATTGATCCAGTACAGCTATCTGCTGAGAAACAGGATCAATTGGCGCCAATTTCAGGGAACTGGCATTGATGCCAGTCAGGTTTAATAAATCTCCGGTATAATCGTCTATCTGTATATTCAGTTTGAGGATATTCTGTTCTTCATTTGCGATGGCCGCCTGCAAGCCGGCTTTATCTGCAGTGATGGTTTTGCCTGCGAGTAATGCATTCTCCAGGTCTGTTAATCTTGATTGGGCCAATGCCAGTTTAGCCTCTGCTTCTTCCCGCTGTTTGTGGGCGATCAGGGTTCCGTAATAAAGCTTATCTATGGCCTGCTTTATTTGCAGTGATACTTTCAATTGTTCTTTCTGTGTTATGGCTACATCAGTTTTGTCTATCTCGAGGCCGGTCTTTATTTTGACCTGCTGGCTAATAGGCTGATAGGCTAACATGCCTAAATTATAATAATTATGCTTACCTATTTCGAAGTCTTTGTCAGTACTGGGCAGCAATACCGTATTGGTGGGCGTGAGCGGCAATTCACCAATGGTGCCCGCAGGGATGGTGAGCTCACCCAGATTAAAATTGTACAGGTAACCTGCATTCACTGTTGCAGATGGGTACTTTTTGACGGCATCTTCTTTGATCTTTGCCTGTTTTTCTTTTATCTGCCATTCTTTGACAGCCAGCGCATGATTGTTTCTTAAGGCGGAATCCTTCAGCTGTTCCAGGGAATAAGCCGGAACATCCTGCCCCTTCAGCAAAGTGGAGCAGCAGATGAAAGCTATTGGTAATAGTAAAAAGTGCTTTATATAATGTTTCATTGGGCTGATGAATTATCGTTTCTTAATGGAGGGGTCTTGATTTTATCCAGGAGATATATAATACCGGAACAGAAAGCAATGCCATGATCATGCTCCACACCACACCGAAGGCCAGTACGCTTGCCAGCGGCGCCCACATGGGAGATCCGGAGATGATCATTGGCAGCACACCAATGGCGGCCGCCATCGCCGTCAGGAAAATAGGCCTTAAGCGCCTTTTGCCTGATTCTACCGCTGCTGTTTTAATATCAAGGCCCTGTTTCATCAGTTCATGTGTATGATCTACCAGGATGATGGCATTACGCACAACGATGCCCGACAAGGCAATCAAACCAACGAAAGCCGTAAAGCTGAAAAAGTTCCCGGTAAGGAACAGTCCTATGATGGCGCCAAACAGGCTAAGGGGGATGGTAAGCATGACGATCAACACTTCTTTTATATTCCTGAACTGGAACAGCAGAATAAAGAAGATCAGCACAAGGCTTACCATTAAAGCAGTGATCAGCTGGCCCAATACCTCTTTCTTGTTAAACTCCTCCCCTCCATACTCGATGCGATAGCCATTAGGGAGCGGCAATTTGCCGACAGACGGCTGTATGGCCGCCAGCAACTCGGAGGGCAGCACTCCGGGCGCGGTTTCGCTTTGAACGGTCAGCGTTCTTACCCCATTGCGGTGCATGATCCGCCCGGTTTGCCATTGCGGGCTCAAAGTAGCGATCTGCCGCAGTGGAACTGAAGCACCGGTAACGGGGGACCGCAAATACAGGTTCTCTAGATCGCTGGTAGACTGCCTGCTTTTTTCATCCAGACGTAGCAGAATGTTCACCGGATCGCTTCCTTCATACATGGTAGAAACAGCGGCGCCGCTGAAACCGGTGTACACTGTTTGCGAGATGCTGGTAGTGGTATAACCCAGGCGGCTGGCGGCTGAGTTCAACCTTATGCCAATGCCGTAATAATCCTCTGCAAAATCGGTTCTTACAAAACGGCTCCCTTTCGCATGCTTTACGATGTCTGTCACATCTGCCGCTATGGCTTTCAAATGATCGATGTCCTCACCGGTGATCCTTACCTCTACGGGCGCCTTTAATGTTGATCCCTGCTGCATAAGCTTGACATAAGTGGTGCCTTCGGGTATCAGCTGGTCTACCTTGCTGCTTAATTCTTCGGACAATTCTTCGGTGCTTGCTTCCGTGGTAGTATTGATCAATATTTGTGCGTAGTTGCTGGTGGGAAACTCCGGAGAGAAATTATAATAGAACCTGGGCGAGGCGGTTCCTGTAAAGGTGGCATAAGAAACCACCCGCTGATCGTTCTTTAGCAAGGCATCCACCCTTAAGATGGCCTCGTTGGTCTTTTCCAGCTTTGTTCCGGTGGGCATCCATAGTTCTACGACAAACTGGTTTCTTTCTGCTGCCGGGAAGAATTGTTGCCTTACGCCTTTTGAGAACAGCAGGCCTGCGAAGATAATGGGCACCAGGCTGCTGATAATAGTTAACCGGGGATGCATTACGCACCAGTCCAGCGAGGCATTATATCCATCCTGCATCAGGTCCAGCATGGAACGCCTTTGCTTCTTTTGAGGATCTTCTTCCGTTTGCTGGTGCAGGCCTTTCTTTATAAAAGTGTAGCAAAGCAAGGGTGTGAGCACCATGGCTACAAAGAAGGAGGATGCCAGGGCAACAGCGACTGTTATGGGTAAAGCGAAAATGAATTCCCCAACGGTGCCTCTTAACAGGATCATCGGCATGAAGGACGCAATGATAGTAACGGTTGCGGCCAATACAGGTATTACCAGGTCGTTGGCGCTGCGCCAGGCGGCTGTCCACCGCTCAATACCTTCATCCAGGAGCTCTACATAATTATCTGCGATCACGATCGCATCATCCACCACCATCCCTAATACCAGTATTAAGGCCGCGAGGGATACCTGGTGCAGCTCAATGCCCAGGGCATGCATGACGGCAAATGTAACCGCAACCGTCATTGGAATAGCCATCGCTGCCACGGCGGCTATACGCAGGGGTAGCAGCAACACCACTACTGCGATCACTGAAAGGATAGCCAGGAAGAATTCCCGGATAAAATGAGAGATATTCTCATCTACTACGTGTGGCTGATTGACGATGGTGGCGATCCTGACAGAAGAAGGGATGACCTTCTTTGCATCTTCAATCTTCCTGTTCACTTCTTCTCCGAACTTTACAATATTGTTGCCTTCCTGCATTTGAATGGACAGCATTATGGCTTTGTTGCCATTGACGGTAATGATACTCTGCGGCTCTGCATAATCCCTTTTCAGGCTGGCCACATCTCCTAACTTAATGACAGCGCCAGAGCGTGATGTACCTACGATCTGGTTAGCCAGGTCGGTTTCGGTGCTATAATATCCATTGGTATAGAGCGGCGCTTTGCTGCTGCTGGTTTTTACTTCGCCGGTTGCGTTGATGCTGTTTTGAGATTGTAACAAGCGTACTACCTGGTCTGTACTCACGCCGTATTGTGAGAGCTTTTCAGAAGTGGCGGATACGACAATCTCTTCCTGTTGCTCCCCTATTCGTTTTATTTTAGAAGCGGCAGGGATGGTGCGCAGATAATCTTCCAGCCGCTGGGCATATCGCTTTAATTCGTCGTAGCTGACCTCATTGCTTTCCAGGGCGATCACCATGGCCTCTGTGTCACCGAAATCCGAGTTGACGACGGGCCCTCTTACACCTTCCGGCAGGTCGATCTGCCGGGACACCAGGAGCTGATGACGCAGCTTGCTCCAGAAGATATCCGGTTGCTTTACATTTTCTGTAAGCTCTACGTTTACTACCACCACACCATCTTTTGTAGTAGAATATGTTTTTGATTTGTCTACCTCTTCGTATTGAAAAAGATACTGCTCCAGCTTCTTAGTAACCTGGTCTTCCACCTGTACGGAGTTGGCCCCGGGGAAGTATGCAACGACCAGGCCCTGGCGGATGGTGATCTTAGGATCTTCCCTTCGTGGCATATTGAACAGGGAATTGACGCCTACCGCAAAAAGTAATAACAATACCGATAAGGTGACATGCTTATACTTCAGCGATGATTGTATTATGCTCATCCTCTTATTTATTTGGTAATAGTAATCGGGGAACCATCAGAGAGCCTTTTTTGTCCACCTGTAACCACCACCTCTTTCCCGGAAAGGCCTGATACAATTTCGATCTTGTTATCCACCATGTTTCCCAGGCTTACCCGGCGCCGGAATGCTTTGTTCTGGGCGCTGTCTACCACAAATACAAAATTCTGATTAGCCAGGTCCTGTTGGATGCATTCAGCCGGCAGCAGGATGACCTGCTTTTGGGTATTGGTAGTGATACTGGCTTCTGCGATCATACCAGGACGGATGATCAGTCCGGGGTTCTCTATTTCAATCTTGATCGTAAATGCCCGAGAAGTGGCATCAGCTGCTGACCCTACTTCCATGACCTTACCGGTGAAGGTTTTATCAAGCGCTGAAATGCGGACGTTTGCCGCCTGGCCGATCCTGATCTCATGCAGCTCTCCTTCCGGTACGTATGCCAGTACCTTGACCTTCCTGATATCAGCGATCACGAACAAAGGCAGGCCAACGCTTATGATCTCGCCTACCTCTGCCTGCCTTTTCAGCAATACCCCGCCGATAGGGGAATACAGGCGGGTATCAGACAAGTTCTTTTGTTGTAGTTGCTGCTGCAGCTTTGCCTGCTCCAGGCTGAAGCCTATTTTGGAAAAGTCGCTTTCACTCAGGCTGCCTCTTTCGTGCAGGATCTTCAAACGGCCAAATTCATCGCTGGCCGTATTTACCTGTACATCTGCCAATCTTTTGGCAATGGAATAGCTGGTCGGATCAAGACTGGCAATCATCTGGCCTTTTGAAATATTATCGCCTTCGTTACCGGAGATATAATTGATCTTGCCGGCCACCAAAAAGCCCAGCTTTACGGTAGTATTACCTTCTATATTACCGCTTACTGATACTTTCCCGGAAATGGCAGTAGGGAGCACTGCTTCCGCCTTAACAGCCAGGGGTGAAGCGTTACTATCGGCTGTGTGCCCTCCTTTGTTCCTGCAGGCGGAAAAAAGCAGCATGACAATCGTGACCAGGTAGAATAGAGATCGTCTCATCTTTTAATATTTTAATCTATATAAAAAATGAACAATCCAAATGGGGTTTTGGTTCGCGGAGGGAGGATCTGATGCGCTAGTTTGTTCATACTTCTACAAACAGCCCTCCTTCTTCTCATATTTTTGGAGGGAAAAGAAGTATACCTTTGCTTTGGGTATTATTTCCATAGCATTTATGAAAATTAAGCTTTTCACGATTGTCACACATGCCTTAGTTTGGATACTGTTGCTGGTTATTCCCTACATTTCAACAGATCAGCTGATCAACGCGTTAGATCCTTCTTCTAATGAAACATATCCCCTACTCTGCCTTGCGTTAAGTACCGTACTGATAATAATATTTTACTTCAATTACTTTTTCCTCATTCCTAAGTTTCTGCTTACAAAGAAATACTGGTTCTATTTCTCATTCCTGTTGCTGGCGATAGTAACCGTATTCGTATTGTCGGGACTTACATTTTTATCTTCCGGCTTCAACCATGGGACATTGCCCAAACCTGATGCGGCGATTGAAAAGATCTTTCCTGTTATAATAATGAATGCACTCTTATTGTGGTTGTTATTCATTGTATCCTCCATTTTATGGACCGCCTACAACAGGTTGAAACAAACGGAGAGCGAGAAGCTATCGGCACAAATCACTTCGCTTAAATCACAGATCAATCCTCATTTCCTGTTTAATACCCTGAACAACATTTATGCTACCGCCATTGATACCTCGCCCAAAACGGCAGATATGGTAGACAAACTGTCTGAGATGATGCGCTATACCATGAAAGACACACAACAGGATTCTGTTCTACTGGAAGATGAGATCAATTACATTAGTAATTTTATTGAACTACAAAAGTTACGCCTGGACAGAAGCGTAAAACTGGAATATCAGATCCTGGAAAATATCCCTGTTCTGCGTATTGCACCGATGCTGCTCATTCCCTTTATTGAAAATGCTTTTAAGCATGGCGTGAACTCTGAACAGAAAAGTCATATCAAAATTGAGATCAGTATGGACAGAACAGAATTTCAGCTCAGTGTAGTGAATAATAAAGTGGCTGTTCAGCGGGATATCGGGGAAAGAAGCGGGCTAGGGATTGAAAACACCAGACACCGCCTGAATCTGATCTATCCTTCCAAACATTTGCTGGTTATTAATGATACAGACAAGGAATTTTCCGTTTCTTTATATATCAACCTACAATGATCAACGCCATTGCCATAGACGACGAGCCTTTAGCACTTACCGTGATCAAATCGCTGTGTGATAAAAGTGAGCGCATCCACCTGCAAAAAACTTTCACCCAACCCAGCGAGGCGCTGAGGCATTTACGGAAATTCCCCGTTGACCTGATCTTTTGCGATATACAGATGCCGGCCATGACAGGGATCAATTTAGTGAAGTCATTGCAGAAAAACACGATGGTGATCTTTACCACCGCTTTCAGTGAATATGCAGTAGTGAGCTATGAATTAAATGCCGTTGATTACCTGCTTAAGCCCATTAATCAAAAACGCTTCACACAAGCCATTAACAAAGCGCAGGAGTACTTTGACTATATCAATCAAAAAGACCATAGCGAAGAGAAAAACATATTTATTCGTGCCGATTTCAGTTTAGTCAAAATCCCTTTATCTGACATTCTGTATATCGAAGGATTAGCCGATTATCTCAAAATTTATATCAAGGACCGTAAAACCATTGTAGCCCGGATGTCTATGAAGGAAATGATGGAAAAGTTAAATTCAACTGATTTCATCCGAGTACATCGCAGTTTCATATTACCATTCGGCAAGATTGAGGCTGTGAGGGGCACTACTATTTTTATTGGCGACCAGGAGTTCCCTATTGGGCGAACTTATGCAGAGGCGTTTTTTAACCGCTATTCTTCTTAATAATGCTACGTTCTTCGCATAAATCTTTCACTTCTTCTCAAAAATTTTAACAGGGAAATTCTGGATTTCATATTTGTATCCTAATCACAAAAATGATTGTCGGATGCAAACTGGAATAGCCAAGCCTATATGCCAATTCATTATTATGCTCTTATTCAGCACAACACAGTTGATGGGGCAGTCGAAATTCACCATAAGCGGAACGGTAAAACAAAAATCTACAGGCGAAACCCTCATAGGAGTAACTGTAGTGGTAGTGGAAAAACCCAATGTGGGCGTAATTACCAATGAGTATGGTTTTTATTCCATTTCGCTTCCTAAAGGCAATTATACATTACGCTTTTCTTATGTTGGGTACAAGCAGGAGACAGTTCCTGTTAAACTGGATGCAGATGCCAGGGTAAGCATCCATCTTTCTGACGAAAGCAAGTTACAGGAAGTGGTTATACGCGCTAAGAAAGATGATGACAATCTTACAAAAGCCACCATGGGCACTGAAGTGCTGAATATGAAAGAGGCGGCGAAGCTCCCGGTAATATTTGGCGAAAAAGACCTGGTTAAGACCATCCAGCTGATGCCTGGTATAAAATCAAACGGGGAAGGAAGTAATGGCTTTTCTGTAAGAGGCGGCGCTACCGACCAAAACCTGATCTTGCTGGATGAAGCACCGGTGTATAATGCATCTCATCTCCTGGGGTTCTTCAGCTCTTTCAATAGTGACGCCATTAAAGACGCCACCATTATCAAAGGTAATAGTCCGGCGCAGTATGGCGGCAGACTTTCATCCGTGCTGGATGTAAAAATGAAAGAAGGCAACAGCAAAGACTACCAGGTAAGCGGCGGGCTGGGCCTGATCAGCAGCAGATTGACGGTAGAAGGCCCTATTCAAAAAGAAAAATCTTCCTTTATGATATCCGGCAGGCGGACCTATGCCGATCTTTTTGCACGGCTCTCTTCCGATATGAAAGATGTCAAGCTGTATTTCTATGATCTGAATGCCAAAGCAAACTGGGCCATCAATAGTAAGAACAAACTATACTTCTCCGGATACTTTGGCAAAGATGTGTTCAGCGTGTCTTCATTGTTTGGGAGCGATTGGGGCAATACTACTGCTACTGTACGATGGAACAGTATCCTGAGCAGCAAATTGTTCTCCAACACTTCCTTCATTTACAGCAACTATGATTTCAATGTAGGTTTTAAAACGGACGCCAGCGAGATCAATTATAATTCCCATATCAAAGATCTGAACCTGAAGCAGGATTTTACCTGGTATGCAAATGCCAACAATACGGTACGCATCGGCTTCAATATTATACACCATACCATTACCCCTACCAAAGCAGGAGGAACGGATATTGTAAGCGTCAAAAACAGCCGCAAAGGACTGGAGAACGCGGTGTATGTGAGCAATTCGTGGAAGGTTTTTGACAAGCTCAATATTGACTATGGACTACGGTTCTCACTTTATAACGTTCTGGGCGGCAGCACTTACAATATTTATAAGGATAATCACCTCATTGACTCCGTAATATTAGCGGACGGAAAAATTGGCAAGAACTATTACAATCTTGAGCCAAGAATCTCCGCGAGCTACCAGCTGAACAATAGCGCCAGTATAAAAATCGGGTATGCCCGTAACACACAAAACCTGCACCTGATGAGTAACTCCACCGGCGGCAGTCCTACTGATGCATGGATCGGGAACAGCTATAACATCAAGCCGGAGGTAGCCGACCAGTACAGCATTGGTTTTAGTAAAAACCTTTACAACAATGCATTTGAACTGAATACCGAGGCATACTATAAAACAATGTCTAACCAGATAGATTACAGGGATGGCGCCGACATCAACACGGTTCCTGATATTGAAAGTGAATTGCTTTTTGGCAAAGGCCGGGCTTATGGATTGGAAATTCTATTAAAAAAGAAAAAGGGAAGATTGACAGGATGGCTCGGATATACCCTTTCTAAAACAGAAAGACAAATAAGCGGCATCAATAATAACCAGTGGTACAATGCAAAACAAGACCGCACGCACGACATATCTATTGTAGGTGTTTACACGGTTTCGGAAAGATGGACATTGTCCGGTACATTCATTTACAACACCGGCAACGCGGTAACATTCCCTACCGGAAAATATGTTCTGAATGACCAGGTCATTTACCAATATGGAGCCCGTAATGCCGACAGGATGCCTGCTACACATAGACTGGATATCAGCGCCACCTATGAAAGACCGTCGAGGAGAAGGTGGCAGGGTTCATGGAGCTTTGGGCTGTACAATATATATGGCCGCCGCAACCCCTTTGCCATCACATTTAAAGAGAATAAAGACAATCCGCAAAAGATAGATGCAGTGCAGACCTCACTCTTTCAATGGGTACCCAGCATCACTTATAATTTCAAATTTTAAGAAAGCATGAAAATGAAAAATATTGTCAATATACTATTCACCGGCTTACTTTTTATTTTTATGGGTTGCGAAAAAGTGATTGACCTGAATTACAAAAGCAATCCATCCCGGATCATCATACAAGGCAACGTTACCAATGAAGCCGGACCTTATTATGTAAAGATCACAAAGTCTATTGGTTTGAAGGATACCGGAAGCTATCCTACCATTGATGATGCCGTCGTTACGATCAGCGATGATGCCGGGAATAGTGATACCCTTAGCACACTCGGACATGGCAGCTACCGTACCAATCACCTGACCGGCGTAGAAGGCAGGACCTATACACTCAGGGTTCAGGCAGGAGATCAAACCTACACCGCACAAAGCACTATGCCACAGCGGGTGCGCTTTGATTCTATTAAGGTAGAGACAGATCTGATTACCGGTGAAACGGAATACAGCTTCATACCGATTTTTACTGACCCAGTAGTAAAAGGTAATAATTACCGGTTTGTGTTATGGTTAAATGACAGCTTGATCAACCAGCAGCTGGTGCTAAATGATGAGGTAAGAAATGGTGTTTTGAACACGGTGCGGCTGGAAATAAATGACGATGATTTTGACTTTAAGCCCGGAGATCTGGTCACTTTACAAATGCAATGTATTGATAAGAATGTAGCATTGTATTACAGAACATTGGCTTTAATATCAGACAGTGGACCCGGTGGAGGCACCACACCGAACAATCCACCGAATAATATTACAAATGGTGCATTGGGATTGTTTTCGGCACATACGGTGGAGAGGAAGAGCGTGAGGGTACCATAGTTCATAGGAGGACCAGCAAAAAAACCCGCTGTAAGGTTTGTTTACAGCGGTTTCTTGCATCTTTTCCCTGCGGATCACCTGACGAGCCAGGCCCGTGTTCAGGACGCAGCAGCCGAATTGACCATGGTGGATATGAAGAGCTGGGAGTTGATGTTTTAAATCCGGCAGATTGCGGACCGCATTGTAATATTCGTCGATCATAACCGTTTAAGAAAATTTCAGTTCGTATCTTTTACGGTTATGATAAAACAACTCGTATTCCTCATTTTATTCAGTATGGCAACTTTCCGGTCTACCGGACAGATCAATCTTGCCCAACCTTTTGAAGATTGCCAAATTAAAGGCAGCATCACATTGTTTGACTACAAGGAAAAAAAGTGGATATCAAGTGATATCAATGACAGTCATGTCCCTACCCTTCCGGCATCGACCTTCAAAATAATAAATACCCTGATTGCGCTTGAATCGGGTGTTATTGCGAATGAAAATCAGATCATTCAATGGCCCGGATGGACAGATACCGTTAAATATGGTTATCGTCCGGATATTTATCATGACATAAGCATGAAAGAAGCGTTCAAGGCTTCAGCCGGCTGGGCGTATGTTGAACTAGCAAAGAAGATAGGTAAACCCAAATATAAAGATTATCTGACTGCCAGTAAATACGGCAATGTGGACCTTTCTGTAAATGATGATGATTTTTGGAATTTCGGGAATCTCGCGATCTCGCCTGTGAACCAGATTGAAGTATTAATTGGCGTATATGAAGAATCGCTGCCCTTCAGGAAAGAGTCCTTTAAGATACTCAAGGACATGATGATCGAGCAAAAAACGCGGGATTATACGTTAAGGGCAAAAACAGGATGGACAAGGGACCATGGTAAGGACACCGGGTGGTGGGTCGGTTATGTGGAGCGTGGAGAGCATGTTTATTTCTTCGCGACAAGGTTGATAAAGGATAGAAGCGTGCCGAATCCGAATTTTGGAAAGTACAGGAAGGAGATTACGATGGAAGTTTTCAGGCAATTGGGAATAATGTGAAATTATGATAAACGTAACAAGAACGGTAACAAACTCAACGTACAAATGAAGGCCGTAAAAAAGCCGCTACAATCTATGACTGTAGCGGCTTTTAATGTGTTTTAAAGCTCGTCGGGAAACTTTTGAGCTTTTACCTAGTTGCCCCACCAGGATTCGAACCTAGACAAACAGAACCAAAATCTGTCGTACTACCATTATACTATGGGGCACCATTGATTTGGGATGGCAAAATTAGCCTTTTTTTTATTACTTCAAAAAAATATTACTACTTTTTTTGAGCACAGAGAATCAATCACTTAGGCAATAGTTCCTGCACCTTTTCTACCACTTTTTCAGGTCCCAGCCACTCCATACAGGCATGATCTCCCCGGAAACAGGGTTTATTACCAAATACGGAGCAGGGACGGCATTCAAGGTCTATTTGCACGGCCCTGTCCATCGGCTGCCCATAGCCCATAAAACCTGCAAAAGGATGCGTAGCGCCCCAGACAGAGACTACGGGGATACCGAACAGCGATGCCAGGTGCATATTGGCAGAATCCATACTGATCATCAGGTTCAGCTGGCTGATGATGGCCAGCTCCTCTTCCAGGGAAAAACGGCCCGCTATTACGGTAGCCTGCGGATACCGCTGCGCCAGCTCCTGAAGCTGCGCTACTTCCTGTGCGCCGCCTCCGAAAAGCAGGAGTTTATATTGCGGCTGTTGACTCAGCACTGCCAGCGCCTGTTCCATTTTTTCCAGGGGATAGGTCTTTTCCTGATAAGTAGCAAAGGGAGCCACTCCTATCCAGGTATCAGCGTTTTTTACACCGGTAACAGCGGTAATCTTATCATTTAAAGGTAGGCGAATCACCGGCGCAGGCGTTGTTGGCATATTGCAGGAAAAGCCCAGCTGCCTGAAAACGGTGGCATAGCGTTCTATGGTGGTGGTGAGCGGCTGCAGCACCTTCTCCTCCTGGCGGGTGAGGGCTTTTTTACCCTCCCGTCCTTTATCAATTACCGCGGCAGGCACCCCTTTGAGGCGGAAAAAAGTACGTACTATTTGGGCGCGCAGCACTTCGTGCAGATCGGCCACTGCAGTAATGCGATGTGCTTTGCTGATCTCGCGGAAGAGCCGGTATAATCCCGGCAGGCCTTTATGCCGGCCTTTCAGATCAGCCGGAAAAAAGGTGAGGCGGGGAATATCCTTGCAGAGGGCGCCCCAGTTCTTGTTGGATACAAAAACGATTTGCATACCGGGATTTTCTGCAAGCACCTGTTTCATAACAGGTATAGTCATTGCAGCGTCTCCCATTGCTGAAAAGCGGATGGCAAGTACCGTCAAGGTCTCTTTATTTTACTGTTTTGTATAGTACCGGGTTCAGGGAAGGATCGTTATACATTTTCATCTGCCTGTACGCCTTCATGTATTTTTTTCCGCTGTTGATATCTTCCAGAAGTTCTTCAATAGCAGTGCCCAGGTCTTTCTGTTGTATCAGCAGGATATCCAGTTTACGCTGGCAGGTGGTACGGTGCTCTTCTGTAGCGTCGGCGCGGTGGGCCTCCTCCTGCATGTGGTAGATCTTGAGCGCAAGGATAGAAAGGCGGTCAACCGCCCAGGCAGGGCTTTCGGTATTGATCCGCGCGCCCTGCTGCGGCGTTACGGCCTTATATTTTTCCAGGAAATAACTGTCGATGTACTCTACCACATCGGTACGTTCCTGGTTGGAACGGTCGATCCAGCGCTTGATATCCAATGCTTTTACCGGGTCAATGGCAGGGTCACGGACAATATCTTCCAGGTGCCATTGCACCGTGTCTATCCAGTTCTTCAGGTAGAGCAGGTGCTCTATGCTGTTTTTGTCGTAAGGATTGGCTATTGTCTGATGTACATCATCGTGTACATGATAATCCTGTATGCTCTGGTTAAATACCTGGTTACATAATGCTGTGAACATAGGACAAATGTATATAAAAGAACCTGTCATACAAAGAACGCACCATATGGAATACAGGGTTTCCTTAACATTGAAGTAACATTCACGTGTTACATTTAGAGTCGCAAATCGCTAATGCATAATCTATGTCTGATAACCCGTCAAAAGCGCTTTTCCAGCAGTTGTTTGAGGCGAACCGCGATAAGGTGTTCAGGTTTGCTTATAAACTTACGGAAGATGTTGCCCGTGCAGAGGAGATCACCCAGCAGTGCTTCATCAGACTTTGGGAAAACATACACAAGGTACAGGAGGGACAGGACGTTTTTCCACTGTTGTTTGTTCTGACCAAAAATATCGTGGTGGACCAAACCCGTAAACTATACCGGGAGAAACAAACGCTGGCGCAAATGTCATCTCATCAGTCTTCTACTGTCAGCGAAAACAGGGAGGAACAACAGCTGATGCGCAAAGAATTCTGGCAACAGATACAGAAGGTAGTGGATAAAATGCCGGAGCAACGCCGGAATGTATACCTGCTGAGCCGGGATAAAGGCTGTAGCCATAAAGAGATCGCTGAACAGCTGAGCCTCTCCCCTACCACTGTCAGAAATCACCTGAATCTTGCCTTGCAGTTCATTCGCAGGGAAATGATGATACACTACGATATAGAAGTTAAATAAGCCCCTTATGCCCTCCACCAACTGCTTTCGTAAATTATTGGCTGCCCTTGCCTGCCTGCTGTTGATCAGCGCATGCAGCAAAAAAGATGATCCCGGTCCTACGGTTCCCACTGGCCCTGTTACCCAGAAAGAGATCAATAGCTGGATACTGGATAGTATGCGTTATTTCTACCTGTGGAGTGGCTCCCTGCCCGCAACAGCGGATACCCAGCCATCCACCACAGTATTCTTTAACAGTCTGAAAAACAGTGCAGACCGGTTCTCTTTTTTGTATAATCCCGGCGATCTTTCTACCTATCCCAGGTACATGCTGTATAGTTACGGCATAGACTTCAGTGTTATTGACTGGCCCCAGGCGCCTGGCGGCGCCATCGGTGTAATAAAACTGGTATTGCCGAACTCCCCTGCCAATCATCAGGCGGGCCTGCGACGGGGCATTTATTTTACCCGTGTCAATGGCACCGCGCTTAGCAGCAGTAATGCTGCAGGGTTGAGTGAGGCGCTGCTCCAGCAGTCATCTGCCACCTTCACTTTAGCCACGGTGACCGGCGACAAGGTGACGGAAGACACTACCATTACATTAGCCGCGCAGAGTTTAGGAGAAGAACCCATCTACCAGCAAAGCATATTCAATTCAAACGGAAAAAAAGTAGCGTACCTTTTTTATAATTACTTTAATGACTATTATAACCAGGATCTAATAGGAGCTTTTCAGCAGTTCAAAACCGGGGGCGCCAGCGAATTGATCCTGGATCTGCGCTATAACCCCGGTGGCAGCGTGGCTGCGGCTGCGGTATTAACCGCGCTGATAGCGCCCAACGTCAGCGAACAAAGCGGATTTGTTAAATTCAGCGGTAATACCCGGCTGGGGCAAAGAACGGTGTCCTTCAAATCAGCCCTCTCTGTTCCTGAAGGCGGTTCACCTATTGCTTTCCCCTCACTGGAAAGCGGCCGGCTGTCCCTCCAACGGGTATTCATCCTGGCAGGACCACAAACCGCTTCTGCAGCCGAACTGGTAATCAATAACCTGAAGCCCTATACGCAGGTAGTAATGATCGGACAAAATACCTTTGGTAAAGATAAAGGGGCCGTGACCATCAGTGACCTCCGCAAGCCCCAGCGCATATCCTGGGTACTGCAGCCCATCACTTATAACCTTTCCAATGTAAACGGAACCGGCGGATATACGCAAGGTATCAGCCCACAATATGTTCTCAGCGAAATGAGCTATCAACCGCTTTCAGCGATCGGTAATACAGCAGATCCCTTGATAGCGAAAGCCCTCTCTATCATGAATAATGGAGGACGGCAAACAGCGCCTGTAGCGGAGCGCATGACGAGGATCTTTTTCGATTCAAGGCAAGAGGCTGCAGCAGGAAATGTAGTAAGTGTGCCAGTTGGGTTGGTAAGGTAAGGAATCAACAAACAATGGCTGTCTTCAAAACGCACGCTGTAAAAACAGCCTGCCTGGTATAAAGTAATCAACTGATGATTATAAAAAACTATTAAATGCTCAAAGCAGGGTTTTCATTTATATGTTGAGTAACTTATTTTCTTATGCATGTTTATTTCAAGGGCATGGTTGCTATCCGGTAGGGACTATTGCTGCTGGTATCTGTCACTACATCCTTCACAACTGTTTTGCGTCCTGCTCCCAGCAATAGCAATCCATTTTGCAGCTGCTTTCCGGCAACATTACACTTATGCGGATGTGTAACAATCCTTATATGCTGCAGCACACCGGAACTGTCATCCGGCAGCTCGCCGCCATAAGCCCAACCACTGTTGGGATAAGGTTCTTTTTGTGGCGCTTTTCCCAGTAACACAATGCCGCTCCAGCTGCGGGTAGCATCATTTACCTGAAAAAGGATGGGCCAGTCGTTAAGTCCCCGGGCCATTATTCTGGCGCCACGGGTAACTACCAATCCCGCGCCTGTATCTTCCTTATTGGTTATTTTAATGACCGTTCCCGGTTCTATGGTCAATGTTGCTTCATTACTAACGTATACCCATCCTGCTATATACCAGGGATGTGTATTGGTTAACAGCGTGTTTTCTGCGATAACAGGCGGCAGGGTATCGCGCATAGGAATCATCACCGTTCCCACCTTTGGAATTACCGGCGCTTTCTCTTCCTTTTCACAGGAAAAAAGCACACATAACAAGAGTATGCATTTTACGCCTGCAGTAAAATACCTTTGAATATGTAGATAACTCCCAGACACCTGCCCTGATTTTATAATGTTGTAATGGCAGCCTGTATCTGGTTGCTCGCGTCTTCACCTACGTTGTCGTGTACCTGTATAAGGTTCAGGTGTCCTTCATAGATAGTGCTTGGCCCCATCAAAAGGAAAAAATCCCGGTTTAAATACCTTTGTTTTATAAATTCTCCTGTGGCCGGATTCTTCAGTTTAAACGCATATCTTATCCTGGTAGTGGAGCCTTCTACCACGTGCGGCAGTGTAACAGATTGCGGATGCAATGCTCCTTTTTTCATACCGCTTACTACAACGCCTGTTTCAACCAGCTGGCTGCCGTTGAGGCTATAGATATGCAGATCCAAAGTGGGGTAGTCGTTAAAAGCCTGTTTGAAAGTATAGAAGAACTGCATCTTTACGGAATCTGCACCTACAGTCAGATCGCCGTTTAAAAATCCTTTTACCCCCAGCAGATCACTAAAAATTACTTTAAGGTTGACTATGCCATTTCCCGGAACGGCGATGGAAGTATCAGCTATCAATGAATCTGTAGCTGCTTTGAATATGCTCAGCTTCCCTGATTTATTAGCAGGTAATACAAATGTTGAAGGCACCCCGCCTGTTGCGAGCGTTGCCATTTTAGTTCCTTCAAAGAATACATCCAGCGGAGTTGCATCCGTGGTGCTGGCTTGCGAAATACTTACCTGACCAAAATAGTATTCACCCGGTAAGTCGCCTTTTTTACAGGCGCTCATAAAAACGATCAGAACAAAGACAAGTAAAATTGATTTTTGCATATTGTATATAAATTGACTACAAGCTTATTTAGATAATAACGTATAAGGTATAAAACCTTATACGTTATTATTAATAGGTTAGAAATTAGCGCAACTTAACGAAACCACCTGTTGCCCATTGGCCGTTAGCAAACGCACCTGCAGCAGTAGCAGGAGAGAATAATGCATCAGGCTCAAAGTTGGCAATAGCAGAGCGATCAAACGGACTAGTCAGTACAATAGAAGCGTTAGGATCAGCTTGACCAGAGTAGTCCTGGCTGCCAGTCGGTGTGATGTTTACATAAGCTTCACCAGCAGTGTAAGCATGTACAAAGCTGCTAGCTACGGTACCGCTGCCCAGACCTTCTCTCCACAGCCCCCTGTTGTAACCCAGGAAGATAGAGTTGCTGATAGCGAACTGTGACCTTCTTCTCAGGTGAGCAGAACGACCATAAGTACCTGAACCGGAAGGCTGACCGTTGGTGATAGAAGCTTTGGCAGCTGAAGGCAGACCTACGATAGTGATGTAGTTGTAAGTAACGTTGGTCGTCGGAGTAGCAGTTGAACCAGTAGCATCGTTATCACTTTCAAAACCGTTGGAAGTGCTCAGATCAGCACGGGTGGTGTCTGCCAGGCCCAGTGCGTAAGTGATAGTACCCCTGAAACCGTTGTCAGTATCAAACATGTCATCCAGTGCATCTACAGAGATCAGGTGAGAAGCGTTCACAGTACCGCCGAACCATTCGAAAGCGTCATCTCTTGACTTAAATACTTCCACGAAGTCAACGGTTGTACCGCTACCAACGCCGCCGAAAGTCAGACCGTTGATCTCATTGTTGGGGGTCAGTTCGAAACCAGCCCACTCGATACGGATGTGACGCAGAATACCGGAGTTGTCGGTATCAACAGTACCGGTTGAACCACCGAAAGTAGCGCTGGCAGGAGGATTGCTGGGAACGCCTTCTACCTGAACGCGACCGCTGTGATTAGAAGAAGCATTACCCAGTACAATCACGCCAGACCAGTCACCAGACTTAGGAGCAGTGCTGGTACCAGTGTTGGCAGAAGTGAAGATGATTGGGTTAGCAGCAGTACCGTCAGCCAGGATCTTAGCACCACGGCAAACTACCAGACCACCGCCGGGGATACCAGTACCGGTAGACAGGTTACCTTTGATGGTAGTACCTGCATCAATGATCAGTACATCAGCAGAATCAACATACACCAGACCGCTTAAGCGCCATGCGAGACCACCATTAGCCGGGCTTTTCAGGCGAATAGTGTCCTTCACGTTGTGTCCTGTTCCCAGTACACCGCTCAGGGTAGGGTTGGTTGGGTTAATGATGGTTGCAGACGTGTAACGATCGTCGCCGCCAACAGGGGCTTGTGCCTCTTTCTTACAGGAAGAAGCTACCAGTACAGCACCCAGTAAGGTAACTGACATCAGGCTTAACACCGAGGGTTTTCTTTTCATGTTTCTTGTTGCTTTTAAGGTTAAAAATGAATACCTGATCAGGGTTTATAATTGATACGCGTATGCTCAGAACTTATAACTGAAGGTAGCGCTGAATGTACGTCCGGGGCGTGCTTCATAGTTAATGATATCTTCTCCTTTCTTATACAGCAGCTGCCCGGTGGATGGATCTTTTTTCCCATCCTGTACATCCTGGTCTTTCAGGTATTGATTTCTGTACACTACAGAATAGCTGTTCAGCAAATTGGATACATTTAATCTTACTTCTGCCCGCTGTTTCAGCAAACGCACCGCCACCTGCGCATCCAGCGATTCCAAGGGTCGTTCAAAGAGAGAAAAGCGGTAAGCTCTGTCAGGACGGAACATCCTGTTTGCAACGTAATTATACACCAGGCTCAGTGATACCGGTCGTATATCGTAATACATTCCGGCGTTTACAATATAGTTGCTGGCGCCAGTTTGCGGCCGTTTTTCCTCTTTTCCGATATCTTCCATCGGTGTAACTTTTGCAGGATTGGTGCTATCTATACCATTGTAGTTAACCGTCATAGGCGTTACACGGGCATCCAGCGCTGTAAAGTTTCCATACAGGGTAATGTTCTGCAGCACAGGCACTTTGGTGAATGCCAGGGATTTGCGCACTTCTACTTCCAAACCGTAGTTCTTCGCATTCTTATTGTTTCTTAATTCATATATGCCGCCGCTTTGTTCATCGGCATATATTTCCATGGGATATTCGAATTTTTTATAGAAGAGGGAGAATGACAGCACCTCTCCGGCACCCGGATACCACTCGTAGCGAAAATCCAGGTGATGCGCCAGCGTAGATTTTACCAGCTGGCTGTAGTAGTTTCCGCCCAGCTCAAAATCATATTCCTGGAAGAACGACATTTCACGAAGATCAGGGCGTATGATACTTTTAGCGTAGGATGCACGCAGGTTCATACTATTGGTAAGGCTATACGTGAGGTTAACAGAGGGAAAGATATTCCAGTTGGGCTCTCTGTTCCGCAGCTCAGAAAAGTCATACTGGTTAATATCACCACCTCCACGGCTCTGGTTGATCCATCTTTCCAGGGAATCCAACGCTGCATTCACACCGTTGAGGTTATAATACTCAGCCCTTACACCTCCTACCAATCTCAGCCTGTCACCGATCCTGGTATCTATCATGCCATAAACAGCATGTAAAGCGGCTGTTCTGTGAAAGTCGTCGTTAAACCCGCTGTAAACATATCCTCCGTTGTTTTCAGCAGAAAAGGCCTTTGCCAAAGGCTGGGGATATCCGTTGTGATTGTCAAAGGTGTTGCCGATGTTGACCACATAGAACAAACGGTCTTTGCTCCATCCGCCGTAACCTACTTTAAATGTGTTGTTGAAAGGTACTTTTCCTGCATTGAACCGGAATGGCATAGATACAGATGCATCCCAGGTAAAATTATTTTCAAACGCGCGGCTCCACCAACGTAAGGCGCCGGTGCTGATGCCGCTGCTGTAGGCATTCAGTATGCTATACTCATTCAAGGCGCCGGCCTCTGTTTTCTGGAACCTTGTTGTAACCTGGTGATTGTCTGGTTTCTGGCGGTCTAAGCGTAAATAGCTGCCAGACCATTTTACCTTAATCCCTTTATTACCTAAAGCATGTTCTCCTTTTAGCTGGTTCTGCCACAAATTTGTCAACGTGGTAAGGTCATAGTAGCCTAACGCATCCTGATTCCAATCAGCCATATGTCCTGTACCCACAATCAGCTGCTGATCAAGTGTACGCAGATAAAGGCTTTGAAAACCCAGACGATGACGCTCATTTCTATAACCAAGTCCTAACAGTCCACCCAGGTTGGTCGTCATACCATAGCGCTGACCTGTATACCCAACATATTCTGTGTTGGTGGTATCCGGCCATTGAAAGCCGTCACGGCTCATTCTTACATCCTGTGTGGAAAATGTATTGCGATAACCAACAGAAGCGACCAGGCCAAACTGGTCATTTTTCTTACCGCGCATCACCCTTCCTACAGACACCTGGTAGTTTTGAGAAAGCGGTGCTTTAAACTGGTACAGACCCCAGTTATTGCTGAAAGCATTGCCATCTTTACCGGCTACCTCTGCAAACTTTGCCCGTACATCACTTTCATTTTTCCAGTCGAGTGATCCCATTAATTTGCGGTGGTCTGATACCTGCCCGAAATACTCCTTACCTTCCAGTTTCAGTGAAAGAAAATCCTTACCGGTGGTTTTGTCGTTATAACTTCCACCTACACTTATATTCAGAAAGTTGGCAGAAGGAATGTCCAGTGTATTTACTTCTACCAGGCCTCCGCCAAATTCTGCGCTACGGTCTGGCGTGATCGTTTTTACTACCACCACATTTTCTACGATATTGGAGGGAATGATATCGAAGCTGAAGTTCTTACGGTTCAGTTCCGTGCTGGGCATGATCTGCCCGTTCAGTACGGCCTGGTTATAACGCTCACTTAATCCCCGCACAACTACGTATTTATTGTCCATAGTAGACAAGCCGCTTACTCTCTTTAATACTTCACCGATATTCTTATCCGGTGTACGGCTGATCTGCTCAGCACTGATACCGTCTGAGATCACTGCACTGTTTTTCTGTAAGGCATATAAGCCTTCTACAGAAGCGCGTTTATAGTTAGCTGTTACTGTTACTTCCTTCAAACGGGAGCCGCTGCTTTTCATCACTACATCCAGCGGGGTAAAGCCTTTTTCCTTTACCACTACTTCTGTCACCTTGCGGGAATCATAAGAAATGTAGCTGAAAGTAAGGGTATATACGCCGGGAGGCAGCGATAACTCATAGGTGCCATCTACGTTAGTAACGGTTCCTTTTCCTTCCTGCACCTGTATGGTAACACCTGGCAGCGGTTCATTCTTACCATCTACTACTTTACCACTGATACGTCCGTTCTCTTCCGACGCTACGCGTTCCTGCCTGCCCTTGCGCAGCGCAATGGTATTATTCGAATAGGTGATATCAATGGGGGCATACATGTCGAGAAAAGCTAATACTTCTCCTAGTGTACTGTTCCCTAATTTTGCCCTGTCCACTTTGCACTGCCCCAGATACTCAGGGTCATATATAAATGTATAACTGGTTTGTTGCTCAAGATTCTTTACCACAGCGGCTGCTGTAGTATTTTGCATATTAACCTGCACTTTGTCTTTTAGTCCCTGGTACAATTGTGCCGCCAGTACCATGGGATGCCACCCCCAGAAAAAACATAACAAGGATACCACCCATTTTTGTAAAGTACCCCTGTAAAAAAATCTGTTTGTAGATTTTTGCATACTTTTGAATTGCTTTTAGTTAAAAATGAATACCTGACCGGATACCTATCCGGTTCAAAAGGCACTGCTTTTTGCAGTGCTTTTTTATTGTCTTTATGGCTACAGTTCTTTACCGTTTTATCACATACGTGTTGCTACCCGTTTTAGCATAGGAAAAATTATGTACATATTGCAAGGAGGTAAGTATCTGCTCTAATGTTTCATTTGCAGTAAATGAGCCTGTTACTTTTCTTTCTGCCAGCTGCTTGTTTTCTAAAATGATCTTACAATCATAGCGGCTTTGCAATTTGGCAAAAGCATCCTCCAGGGTGGTATTTTCAAATATTAGTTTGCCGTTTTTCCAATCCAGCACTTCCGGTATATTAAAGCGAAGAATAGGTGCAGATGAGGCCCCCTTCCTGTACAGCAACATCTGACCAGGGCTAAGCACATAAGCAAATTTTGCCGTGCGTACAGCCACCTTACCGGTTACCAGGCTTACGGCTATACTACCGTCGGATTTATTGCTAGTGGCAATGTTAAAAGAGGTACCCAGCGCAGTGGTAGCCAGATCGCCCACGTGAACGCTGAATGGCCGTTCATCGTCCCTGGCTACTTCAAAGTAGGCTTCACCTTTTAGCCACAGATCACGGGTGGTATCATTATATCCGCTGTTATAAGCAAGCGTGGCGCGGGCGTTCAGCCATATCCTTGAACCGTCGGGCATAGACACCAAACGCATGTTACCGCCCGCATTATAAATAGTATCCCATTGCACTGCAGCAATCTTTAATTGCTGTCCTTCGCGTTGTGATTGCCACAACCAGGCGCCGCCGCTTATCAATATCAGTATAACAGCAGCAGCACTATACCAGCGGCTATATACTTTTTCCATTTTTGGGGGCGCCGGTAATGGTGTAAGCACTTTTGCAGTGTCTGCTTCCCGGGCGGCCTGCTCCCAGCCAGACATTAGATAAGCATCAAGCGCCGGTGTAGCCTCTTGTGAAAGGTACTTTTCTACAAGAGCCGCTTCTTCCGGCGTACAGGCGCCTTTAAAATATTTTTCTAACAAATGGTTATCCACATCCATGATTTCTTTATTGAAGCACAGGCATTAGCCAGGCAACGTACTATAAGAGTACGCATGGTGAAGAGAGAGATACCAAGGCGGTCACCTGAGTTTACAATTTGTTAATACTGCGGGACAAATCCGGGCTGTCAATGCGGAGAACAAAAAAAGCGTAAGGTAGATACCTTACGCTTATTGTAAAAGATTGTCATGTGAATGTTCGAGAATGCAAATCGTGTAGGCTTTTAATGGTTATGTTGGGGCTAGTACCTTCATTTTTTAACCACCTAGTTTATAAGTTTTAATATGTTGATAACGCATGCAAATAGTAATGCCGTTAAGCATCAGATATTGGCATAGTTGATTTTTATTACTTATTGTTGATGAATGTATGATATGATCAGATATACCCAGGAAGCACAAATCGTCATAACATAGCACTTCAAAGCTGGCAATGGGTTTTCTTTTCATACGTGTCTTTAATATCCAGGGTTACTCACGTCTACTTCTTACGGGTTCCTAACACTGTTGTATGTGCAAATTACACCACACCACTGTAAAAAATACCGCAGTAAGTAGTTTTTTCCACGATTTTTGCTACAACTTTTGTGTTAAAACTGATATGTTTTTGTCCAATTTAGCAATGACCGGCTTGAATACAGAGATAAAGCGATAACGAAAGTTTCCTGGAAAAATAATGTCATCCTGACAATGATCAGGATGACATTATTTTTTATACTGCTTGTTGTTGAACGAGCTTATTTAACAATGGTAGAATCGCCGCCGTTGCCGCATTTCCACACCAATTCACCTTTCACAGATACAGTTGCATTGTTGTAGAGATTAGCTTTGTAGGAAATCAGAAATTTGTCGGCATCCACCACCTGGTCAAAATAAGACCAGGTTTCTTTAGGATCGTTGTAGTTGTTGGATACTGTTTTCAGCAGGTTATGAGGCTGCGTATTAACATAGCCCAGCATTTCCAGCAGTTGTGTACCGATACCGAAATCGATGCCCTGCTCGTAGATACCACCTTTGATAGCTTTGCTGTAATCATAAGTGTATTTGATGTTTTTTGAAGCATCACCCTGCAGGTGGATCTTTACTACGTTATCGCGCCAGTCGTACTCATAAACGTTTACACTGGGAACAGCAGCGGGATCAGTAGCAAAGGACAGTTTAGACAGACGGCCTTTGTAATCATAAGTGAACTTCTGGTATTCGGTAGCCCAGGGCTCTTCACCAGGGAAACGCTTGTAAACGATAGCGCTCACCGGTTGGCCACAATTGTTCAGTTTAGCTACCAATAAGGTATCTCCTGCTTCATTCAGCATAAACACCTTCTTTGCAGCATGGTAAACGGGGCCCCTGAACTCATGGAAGGACCAGTGTGCACCCAGATAGGCGTCCAGGAAATTCACCTTGCCATCTGTGCCGTAAGTTTTAGTGAATTTGAAAGGCTGAGGGTAATGAACACTCCAGGAGGTATCATTTCCGGGAGACACCAGCAGTGTACGGATATCACATGCAGGTTTGGGGCAATGCACGCATTGTGCATCTGCTACCGATTCTTCTGCTTTCAGATCAAGGTTCTGTTCTGATTTTTTACAGGCATAGAAAAGTAAGGTAGCCGCGCTAACAGCGATAACAGCGCGCAGGCTTGTAAAGAGCTTTTGCATAAAAAAAGTGCTTTTAGGTGATAAATGAATACTGATGACTATCACCTGGGGTCATGGAGCTGCACTACAATAAAGAAAAAATCATGAATGGGATAGTGTGAAATTATATAAAGGAAAATATAAATGCAGTGGGTGTATTGTTATGTTTATATTAAGCTAATATTAATACACCCCCTTCGAAGATGTGATCTGCAAAGGGGGTGCACTAATCATAACCGGTAAATCGGGTTATTTACGCCGGCCGATATAATAAAGGGGAATGCCCAGTAAAATAATACCCAGGCCTGGCAAAGTATAGTTAGCTTCAAATATCAGCAGCAATAAGGCCAGGAACACTGCCACCACGATGTATAACATGGGCAGCACCGGGTAGCCGAAAGCTTTATACGGGCGGGGTGCATCCGGCTGTTTCTTTCTCAGTATAAAAATGCCCAGGATCGTGAGCACGTAAAAGATCAATACACCGAAAATCACCAGGGCCAGCAGATCGCCATAACGGCCGGAAAGGCATAACAGTGACGCCCATATGCATTGTATCCAGAGGCCTTTTGCAGGTACGCTGAAACGGTTCAGCTCAGCCGCCTGTTTGAAGAACAGCCCGTCCTGCGCCATGGTATAGTAAATACGGGCCCCGGCCAGTGTAAGACCGTTATTGCACCCGAAAGTGGATATCATGATCATTACCGCAATGATCAGTGAACCGCTGTTGCCAAAGATCTGCTCTGCAGCAGCCACGCCCACACGATCATTCGCCGCAAAGGCGATCTCGTTCATCGGTAGCACGGCCAGATACATGATATTGGCGCTCACATAGATAATGGTCACGATCAGGGTGCCCAGGAACAGGGAGCGGCCTATGTTTTTTTGCGGATTCTTGATCTCAGCAGCGATAAAGGTCACGTTGTTCCAGGCATCACTGGAGAACAGTGAACCTTTCATAGATACTGCCACAGCACCCAAAAAGGCCACACCGGTGAGCAATGTAGTAACGGTTTGCCCGTTCACCTGCTGCAGCGACTGGGCGGTCCAGGCGTTTTGCCAGTTGGCGCTCCACACCTCGTGCTTCGCTCCTATCAGGAAGCCGAAGATGATCAGGCCGAATAAAGATAAGAGCTTAGCGAGGGTGAATACTGTCTGGATCACCTTACCATTACGTATACCCCTGGTGTTGATATAGGTAAGTAATACGATGGAGATGATCGCCACGATCTGTGCAGCAGATACCTTTACAAAACCCGCATCAAAGAGAATATTCTGTTCGCTGAAAGAAGGTATCAGGTAAGCGGTGAACTTGGCAAAAGCCACGGCTACTGCAGCAATGGTACCGGTCTGGATCACGCTGAACTGCGTCCATCCAAAGAGGAAGGCTACAAAGGGATTATAGGCTTCCCGCAGGTATACGTACTGGCCGCCGGCCCTGGGGAACATACCAGACAATTCTCCGTAGCTGACAGCCGCGATCATGGTAACAATGCCAGCCAGCACCCACATAACGGTGAACCATCCGGCAGAGCCCACGCTGCGGGCGATTTCGGCTGATACTAAAAAAATGCCGGATCCAATCATGGAACCGGCAACTATCATAGTAGCATCCAATAAACTCAGGCTTGGTTTAAATGAAGCGTTTTGACTCATAAAACAGGTAGATAGAAATATTAATGATTAATAATCCGGGAGCTGCATTGTTCTGACACTACACAAACATCAAAAATATTAATAATTAATTCTTTACTATCACTTATTTTTCTCTGCATTCGCTTTATTCAGGCCGTCGATCACAGGAGCTGTAATATCCAGTGATTCATCCTTATACAGGATATTGCTGGCGCCTGAACGGTAAGAGAAAATAAAAGAGTACTTCTTATCTGAGTTGAAGGTTTTCAGAAATTCATCCAGCCTTTTCTGCAGGTCTTCATTGAACTTGGCTTCCTGCTCCATGTACTGCTGGGAAAGGTTCTGCCTTTTCGCTTCCAGCTGCTGCTGTTTTTCCATCAGGGTACGCTGTGCCGCTTCTCCTTCTGACTGTGTAAGCTGGTTATTGTTGGCCCTGCGCTGGAAATCGGCTGCTTCATTCTGTAAAGCGCGCAGATTAGCTTTCAGCTCATTATCGATGGCCTGCTGCCTTTTCTCCAGCTCAGATTTCTTTTCCTTGAAATATTCATAGTGGGATTCTACGGAATCAAGATCCACATAGGCTATCCGGGGCCCCGCAGCAGTTGCAGGCGCACCTGTATTACTGCCGGAGGGGGTGGCGGTATTATTTACGTTCTTCCCTCCCTGCTGGCAGGCTACAAATAGTACGGCGGCTAAAAAAGTAAAGCATCCGTTTTTCACAGTTTGTTGAACATTATACATGTTGATAAATGGATTTTTGAACTCCGGTTGAAAACGTTTTAAAGATTCGAACGGCTAAAATAAGATTTTTGCCGGATTCACTTCCGACTTTTAACTTTTTGTAAAAGGATCTCCGGCTTACCGGTAATAATGAAATATACCCTTAATGAATGTACTGGAACATTCTAAAAGTAGTGTTTTTGGGGTCGCCGGTGGCTATAAAGGTATACACCTTGCCAGCTTCGGCAGTAAAAGGCACCTTCTGTAAGGTTTTAGTAGAATCTACCCAGTTGATGTCCAGTCTGTGCGGAACCGATGTTATTTCGGCAAAGGCGGTTACGCCGAAATAGGTAACGCTCTTAAAAACGGGCACAGAAGTTTTGTCTTTATAATCGAGATAAATATCCAGCGGCAGTTGTTGCTGATTAGCACCGGTGCCCACCTGCCTGTAAGGATCACTGAGATCTACTATCCTCATTTTGGCATTACTGGGCGTGGAAGAAGGCGTAATATCATCTTCGGTGAGCAGTACACGCGGAACATTCTTACTGTCTACGGTAAGAAATGCAGAAAGGCGCTTTCCGTTCGTGAGGTTCAGCTCCCCTCCCATTACAGCTGTGGTATGATTACCAGCCTCATATACCATCAGGTCGTATTTCTGAGCCCGGAATGCTCTATAAGCCCCGGAATTGTCTCCGTAGGCCAGACCACCGGCGAGCGTAGCAGTATCCAGCAGTATATCGAATTTGGCGCTGCCAGGTATCATATTGAATACAAGCAGCTCTGCACGTGTATCAGGAATATCACCGTCACTTTTGCTACAGGCAACGGCTACAGATAGCAGGAAGAGCACAAATGCAGCACGGATCCAATTTTTCATTCGTTCGTTTTTAGTATAACGTTTTAAGCCCTGGTTAGGCATACAAAATAAAGCGATTTACAGCAATCCTTCCAATAAAAAAGTCCCGCCGGTTAGAGCGGGACTTTTCACTATTAAAACATTATACAATTACTCTTCTTCGTCGAACTGGAACACCTCTTTGGAAGATGAGAGGATGTCGTATTCTTCTTTGGAGCCTACGATCATGTTCTCGAACTCGCGCAGACCTGTACCTGCAGGTATCAGGTGACCGGTGATCACGTTCTCTTTCAGGCCCAGCATATCATCTGTCTTACCGTTGATGGCTGCAGATGACAGTACTTTGGTTGTTTCCTGGAAGGATGCTGCAGAGATCCAGCTGTGTGTACCCAGTGATGCTTTGGTGATACCCAGCAACAGCGGGCTGGAAGTAGCCGGATTGGCATCGCGGTATTCCACCAGCTTTTTGTCTGCACGGCGCAGTACGGAATTCTCTTCCCTTACCTGCCGCAGGCTGACGATCTGACCTGCTTTAAGGTTGCCAGATTCACCTGCCTCAGTCACCACCTTCTTGTCGAAGATATTATCGTTCTCTTCAAAGAATTCAAATTTATCCGTGGTATCGCCTTCCAGGAAGCGGGTATCTCCCGGATCCTCGATGGTTACTTTACGCATCATCTGCCTTACGATCACCTCGATGTGCTTGTCGTTGATCTTCACACCCTGCAAACGGTATACTTCCTGGATCTCATTCACCAGGTATTCCTGTACGGCGAATGGTCCTTTGATGGACAGGATATCTGCCGGGGTGATAGAACCGTCAGACAGTGCAGTACCGGCCTTCACAAAGTCGCCGTCCTGTACCAGGATGTGGCGGGTTAAAGGTACCAGGTACTTTTTCACATGACTTTCGCGGCTTTCGATGATGATCTCACGGTTACCACGTTTGATGTTACCGAAGGTCACTACACCGTCTATTTCAGATACGATAGCAGGGTTGCTCGGGTTACGGGCTTCAAACAGCTCCGTTACACGCGGCAGACCACCGGTGATATCGCGCAGCTTACCGATCACACGCGGGATCTTCACGATTACCTGACCAGCTTTCACAGCAGCTCCTTCATCAAGGATGATGTGTGAGCCCACGGGCAGGTTATAGGATTTAACCTCTTTATTGCCCTCTACGAGCAGTGAAGGTATCTTATTCTTATCCTTGGTTTCGATCACCACTTTTTCGCGGTGTCCGGTTTGTTCGTCAGCCTCTTCACGGAAGGTGATACCTTCTATGATGCTGTCGAAACGGATGGAACCGGCGATCTCTGAAACGATTACGGCGTTGAACGGGTCCCAGGTACAGATCACATCGCCTTTTGCTACTTTCTGTCCGTCTTTTACCAGCAGTGTAGAACCGTAAGGTACGTTGTTGGTAATCAGGAGACGGTCGTTCTTCACGTCCATGATACGCAGCTCACCTGTACGGCCGATAACTACCTGTACTTTCTCACCTTCATTGTTTTCGTAGGTGGTAGTACGTAAGCCGTCGAACTGTACGGTACCTTCAAACTTGGCGGTCAGCGCAGACTCTACGGAAGCAGAGCCGGCCACACCACCCACGTGGAAGGTACGTAGTGTCAGCTGTGTACCAGGCTCACCGATGGACTGGGCAGCGATAATACCTACGGCATCACCACGCTGGGCCAGGTAACCGGTAGCCAGGTTCTTACCGTAACATTTCACGCACACGCCCCTGCGGCTTTCGCAGGTAAGCACGGAACGGATCTCTACGGCTTCTATGGAGCTTTCTTCAATACGATGTGCAATTTCTTCAGTGATCTCTTCACCGGCAGCTACGATCAGCTCTTCATTCAGCGGATCATAGATATCGTGCAGGGAAGTTCTGCCCAGGATACGGTCGTACAGCGGCTCTACCACTTCTTCGTTGTCTTTCAGCGCTGTAGTAGCAATACCACGCAGGGTACCGCAATCCTCTTCGGTGATCACCACATCCTGTGCAACGTCTACCAGACGGCGGGTGAGGTAACCGGCGTCCGCTGTTTTCAACGCGGTATCCGCCAGACCTTTACGCGCACCGTGCGTAGAGATGAAGTATTCCAATACGTTCAAACCATCTTTAAAGTTGGACAGGATCGGGTTTTCGATGATCTCAGACCCTGTAGAACCGCTCTTACGCGGCTTGGCCATCAATCCCCTCAGACCTGCCAGCTGTTTGATCTGCTGTTTGGAACCACGGGCGCCGGAATCCAGCATCATGTACACAGAGTTGAAGCCCTGCTTGTCTGTTGCCAGCTCGCGGATCAGCGTTTCCGTTACCTTGGTATCCACACGAGACCAGATGTCGATGATCTGGTTATAACGTTCGTTGTTGGTGATCAGACCCATGTTGTAGTTATCCCACACTTCATCCACCTCACCGGCAGCACCGTCAATCATGTGCTGTTTCACTTCGGGGATGATCAGGTCATTGATGTTGAATGACAGACCACCGCGGAATGCCATACGGAATCCCAGTGTTTTGATATCATCCAGGAACTTGGCCGTTTTCGGGATGTCGGTATATTTGATGATGTCGCCGATGATCTCACGCAGTGATTTCTTGGTGAGCAGCGCATTCACATAACCCGCTTCCTTAGGCACAAACTGGTTGAAGATCACACGACCTACGGTAGTTTCTATCAGCTTATTCTCCAGCTCGTTTTTAGCTACGTTGCGGACATTGGCTTTTACTCTGATGTTCGCATGCAGATCCACACGGCCTTCGTTATAAGCGATGATCACTTCTTCTGCAGAGTAGAAGGCTTTACCTTCACCCTGTACTTTTTCTGTTTCAGTAGACTTACGTCCTTTAGTGATGTAGTACAGACCCAACACCATGTCCTGAGAAGGCAGCGTGATCGGCGTACCGTTCTGCGGGTTCAGGATGTTGTGTGAAGACAGCATCAGCAACTGGGCTTCCAGTACGGCGGCATTGCTCAAAGGCACGTGCACGGCCATCTGGTCACCGTCAAAGTCGGCGTTGAACGCACTACATACCAGCGGGTGCAGCTGAATAGCCTTACCTTCCACCAGTTTAGGCTGGAAGGCCTGGATAGACAGACGGTGCAGCGTTGGAGCACGGTTCAGCATTACGGGGTGTCCTTTCAGTACATTTTCCAGGATGTCCCATACCACTGCCTCTTTTCTATCAACGAGTTTCTTAGCGGATTTTACGGTCTTAACGATACCTCTTTCGATCAGCTTACGAATGATGAACGGTTTGAACAATTCAGCCGCCATATCCTTGGGCAGACCGCACTCGTGCAGTTTCAGCTCGGGGCCTACCACGATTACGGAACGGCCGGAGTAGTCCACACGTTTACCGAGCAGGTTCTGACGGAAACGTCCTTGTTTACCTTTCAGCACATCAGACAGTGATTTCAGGGCGCGGCCGCCTTCTGCTTTCACTGCGTTTGACTTACGGGAGTTATCGAACAGGGAGTCTACCGCTTCCTGTAACATACGTTTTTCGTTACGAAGGATCACCTCCGGCGCCTTGATCTCGATCAGGCGTTTCAAACGGTTGTTACGGATAATTACCCTGCGATACAGGTCGTTCAGGTCGGAAGACGCGAAACGGCCGCCATCCAGGGGCACCAGCGGGCGCAGCTCAGGCGGCACCACCGGAATATATTGCATTACCATCCACTCAGGATGGTTCTCTACGCGGGTATTGGCCTCACGGAAGGCTTCCACTACACTCAGGCGTTTCAGGGCTTCTGCCTTACGCTGCTGTGAGGTTTCAGTAGCAGCCTGGTTACGCAGCTGGTAGGAAAGGCTGTCCAGGTCTATACGGGCCAGCATCATTTCTACCGCTTCGGCACCCATTCTGGCAATGAACTTGTTGGGATCTTCATCCGGCAACAGCTGATTGTCTTTAGGCAGCGTATCGAGTATATCCAGATATTCTTCTTCTGTGAGCAGGTCGCCGTAGTTCATGCCTTTTTCCTGCTTGGCGCCCGCCTGGATCACCACATACCTTTCATAGTATACGATGGTTTCCAGTTTCTTGGACGACATACCCAGCAGGTAGCCGATCTTGTTAGGCAGTGATTTGAAGTACCAGATGTGTACAACAGGCACCACCAGGCGGATGTGACCCATCCTTTCACGGCGCACTTTCTTTTCCGTTACTTCCACACCACAACGGTCACACACAATGCCTTTATAACGGATACGTTTATATTTTCCGCAATAGCATTCATAGTCCTTTACAGGGCCAAATATCCTTTCACAGAACAAGCCATCACGCTCCGGTTTGTAAGTACGGTAGTTGATGGTTTCCGGTTTCAGCACCTCTCCATAAGAGCGCTCCAGGATTGCATCCGGAGAAGCCAGGCTGATGGTGATGCTGCTAAAATTTGATTTAGGACGATTTTCTTTTTTAATGGCCATCTTCTATAGCTTTTAGCTGTTAGCCGCTAGTTGTTAGCTATTGGCAAATTTTTTTTCAAAACTATGATTGAGCTATCAGCCACCGGTTAGTTACCGGCGGCCAATAGCCAATAGCTCTATTCAAACTTCAGGTCCAAGCCCAGACCACGTAATTCGTGGATCAGTACGTTGAAGGATTCAGGCACACCTGCTTTAGGTATGTTGTCGCCCTTCACGATGGCTTCGTAAGCTTTTGCACGGCCTACAATGTCATCAGACTTGATGGTGAGCAGTTCCTGCAGGATGTTGGATGCACCGTATGCTTCCAGGGCCCACACTTCCATTTCACCAAAACGCTGACCACCGAACTGCGCTTTACCACCCAACGGCTGCTGGGTAATAAGGCTGTAGGGTCCGATAGAACGCGCGTGCATCTTGTCGTCTACCATGTGGCTCAGTTTGAGCATGTAGATAACGCCCACGGTTGCTTTCTGGTGGAAACGCTCGCCGGTTTCTCCATCCTGCAGGTAGGTGTGGCCGAAGCTCGGCAGCCCTGCCTTTCCGATGAAGTCTGCGATCTCTTCGGTGGTAGCACCGTCGAAGATCGGGGTAGCGAACCTTACGCCCAGTTTCAGACCGGCCCAGCCCAGTACAGTTTCGTAGATCTGTCCAAGGTTCATACGGGAAGGTACACCCAGGGGGTTCAGCACGATATCTACCGGAGTACCATCGCTCAGGAACGGCATATCTTCGTCGCGTACGATCTTGGCCACAATACCCTTGTTACCGTGGCGGCCCGCCATCTTATCACCCACTTTCAGCTTACGCTTGCTGGCCAGGTATACTTTCGCCAGCTTCAGCACGCCTGCAGGCAGCTCATCACCAATGGAAATGTTGAACTTCTCGCGTTTGTAGCGACCCAGTTCTTCATTGTACTTGATGTTGTAGTTGTGCAACAGCCAGTTGATCTGGTCATTGGTAGTATCATCAGTGGTCCAGCCCAGCGGGTTTACGTTCTGGAAGTCAACATTGGCCAGGTTCTTCGGAGAGAACTTGGAGCCTTTGGAGATCAGCACCTCGCCGTAGGTATTGGTGATACCGGCAGATGTTTTTTCCTTCAGCAGTACCAGCAGTTTGCTCATCAGCACTTCCAGCAGGTCTTCCTCGTTCTTCTGGTGAACTTTTTCCAGTTTTTCCAGCGCCGCTTTTTCACGGGTCTTGGAGTTCTTATCTTTCTTGGCGCGGCTGAACAGTTTTTTGTCGATCACCACACCTTCTGTGCTCGGGGGCGCTTTCAGGGAAGCGTCTTTCGCATCAGAAGCCTTATCACCGAATATGGCGCGGAGCAGCTTTTCTTCCGGAGAAGGATCGGATTCACCACGGGGGGTGATCTTACCGATCAGGATATCGCCTTCTTTAATGTGGGCGCCTACGCGGATGATACCATTCTGATCCAGGTCTTTGGTAGCTTCTTCGCTCACGTTCGGGATATCCGGCGTCAGCTCTTCTTCACCCAGTTTGGTATCGCGTACTTCCAGTTCATATTCGTCGATGTGGATAGAGGTGAAGAGGTCTTCACGTGCTACACGTTCAGAGATCACGATCGCATCCTCAAAGTTGTAACCTTTCCAGGGCATGAAGGCCACTTTCAGGTTACGGCCCAGGGCCAGCTCACCACCGCGGGTAGCGTAGCCTTCTGTGAGGAAGTCGCCTTCCACCAGGTGCTGTCCTTTCTTCACGCAGGGGCGCAGGTTAATACAGGTGCTCTGGTTGGTTTTAACGAACTTGGTCAATCGGTAGATCTTCAGGTCGTCTTCAAAGCTCACCAGTTTCTGCATCTCGTCGCGCTCATAGCGTACGTGTATTTCGTTGGCGTCAACGAATTCAACCACACCTTTACCTTCTGCAGTGATCTGCAGACGGGAGTCACGCGCAGCTTTTGCTTCCAGACCGGTACCAACGATGGGCACTTCAGGCGCTATCAGCGGTACAGCCTGGCGTTGCATGTTTGATCCCATCAGCGCACGGTTGGCGTCATCATGCTCAAGGAAGGGGATCAGGGAGGCGCTCAAACCTACGATCTGGTTCGGCGCAACGTCCATGTATTCCACTTCTTCCCTGTCAAGGATCGGGAAATCACCGGTTTCGCGGGATTTCACCTTATCATTTACAAAGTTTCCTTTTTCATCCAGTTCGGCATTTGCCTGAGCGATCTTCACCAGATCTTCTTCTTCAGCGCTCAGGAATTCTACCTTTTCCATATCCACCTGGCCTTCTTTCACTTTGCGGTAAGGCGTTTCGATGAAGCCCATATCATTCACCTTGGCGTGTACGCACAGGGTGGAGATCAGACCGATGTTCGGGCCTTCCGGTGTTTCAATGGTACAGAGGCGGCCGTAGTGGCTATAGTGTACGTCACGCACCTCAAAGCCTGCCCTTTCACGGCTCAAACCGCCGGGGCCCAGCGCAGAGATACGGCGCTTGTGAGTAATTTCAGACAAGGGATTCGTCTGATCGAGGAACTGTGACAGCTGGGAGGTCCCGAAGAAGGAGTTGATCACGGAAGACAGTGTTCTCGCATTGATCAGGTCTACCGGGGTAAACACCTCATTGTCACGTACGTTCATACGTTCGCGGATGGTACGGGCCATACGGGCCAGACCTACACCGAACTGGGCGTACAGCTGTTCGCCCACGGTACGTACACGGCGGTTGCTCAGGTGATCGATATCGTCTATTTCAGCTTTACCGTTGGTCAGTTGAACCAGGTATTTGATGATGGCGATGATATCTTCCTTGGTCAGTACCTTCATATCCAGGCTGGTATTGAGGCCCAGCTTACGGTTGATCTTGTACCGGCCTACGTCGCCGAGGTCGTAACGTTTATCGGAGAAGAATAGTTTATCGATGATACCCCTTGCTGTTTCATCATCCGGCGCATCGGCACCGCGCAGCTGGCGGTAGATGTGCTGAACGGCTTCCAGCTCGGAGTTAGATGTATCCTTATTTAAAGTATTGTAGATAATGGAAAAGTCGCCACTCACCTCTTCTTTCTGTACGAACACGCTTTTCACACCCATATCCACAATGGTTTCGATATTGGCTTCATCGAGGATGCTGTCACGCTCCAGCATGATCTCATTACGCTCAATACTTACCACCTCACCGGTATCTTCATCCACGAAGTCTTCCACCCAGCTTCTCAATACACGGGCGGCCAGCTTTTTGCCGGCGTATTTATCTAGACTTTTCTTGTCTGCTTTTACTTCGTCTGCCATGCCAAACAGCTGCAGGATGTCCTTATCTGTTTCATAGCCGATGGCACGCAACAGGGTGGTAACCGGGAATTTCTTCTTACGGTCGATGTAAGCGTACATCACGTTGTTGATATCCGTTGCAAACTCCATCCAGGCGCCCTTGAACGGGATCACCCTGGCAGAGTAGATCTTGGTACCGTTCGGATGTATGGATTGTCCAAAGAATACACCAGGAGAACGATGCAGCTGTGATACTACCACGCGCTCAGCACCATTGATCACGAAAGTACCTCTGGGAGTCATGTACGGGATGTTTCCTAGGAATACATCCTGCACGATGGTCTGGAAGTCTACGTGTTCCTCATCGTTACAGCTCAGGCGCAGCTTGGCCTTCAGCGGTACGGAGTAGGTAAGCCCTCTTTCAATACACTCTTCAATCGTATAGCGCGGCGGATCCACGAAATAATCAAGGAATTCCAGATTGAAGATATTGCGTGTATCCGTTATCGGGAAGTTTTCCTTGAATACTTTAAAAAGGCCTTCGTTGTTCCGCTTATCTGGTGTGGTTTCTAACTGGAAGAAATCCTTGAAAGATTGAATTTGGATGGCCAACAGATCCGGTGTCTCCGTCACCTGTTTGATCTTTCCAAAATTAACTCTTTCGTTTGCTTGGGCTTTTTTTAGAGACATATTCGAAGTTAGCAGTTATATGACTTGTATAAATTGTGAACAGAAATTCACAACGCAATCCGGGAAGTTAAGGTTTCTTAGTCAATATACCATCAAATCTTACTTCAGTGGGCTGAGAAAAACAACCTTCCCAAAGGGATAAAGGCCAAAAGTGCAAAGAGCACTTTTGACCTTAAATGAGGTATATTAAGCAAAGAATTACTGAATCTCAACTTCAGCACCTGCTTCAGTCAGCTTAGCTTTCAGGTCTTCTGCCTCGGCTTTGTTAACGCCTTCTTTAACTGGTTTCGGTGCACCGTCTACCAGTTCTTTAGCTTCTTTCAGACCCAGACCGGTCAGATCTTTAACGATCTTAACCACGTTCAGCTTGCTGGCACCAGCGCTCTTCAGGATAACGTTGAAGGAAGTTTTTTCTTCAGCAGCAGCTGCGCCGCCGCCATCGCCACCACCGGCTACTACTACTGCAGCAGCTGCTGGTTCGATACCGTATTCGGTTTTCAGTACATCTGCGAGTTCCTGTACTTCCTTAACAGTTAAGCCTACCAATTGTTCGGCCAATGCTTTTACGTCTGCCATTGTATAATGTTTTTTAGATAGTTTGTTTTAAAATGTTGTTTACACAGAGTGTTTATATCGTGACTTGGAAGCCTTTTTTTGAGTCTGCGGTCATCAGTTGGCAGTGGGCAGTCACCGACTGCAAATTACCAACTGCAAATTGCAAACTTATTCTGCCGGTGCGCCAGCTTCTTCTTTCTTTGCTTTTTCCAGCAAAGCGGAAATTACGCGGCTGGCAGGAGACTGCAACAGGCCGATAACTTCGCCGATAAGCTCGTTCTTGGTTTTGATACGCACCAGTGCGGCCAGCTGGTTATCACCGCTGTACACTTCTTCACCAACGAAGGCAGCCTTCAGTACGGGCTTGTCGCCGTTGCTTTCCTTGCGGAAAGAGGAGATGATCACTGCAGGCTCTTTCGGGCTGTCAGAGAACATCAGGGCGGTTACACCGTTCAGGGCTTCGAATACACCATTGTATTTCTCAGCATCCAGGGATTCCAGCGCCTTGCGGATAAGTGTGTTCTTAGCCACTTTCATTTCAACATTCTTGTCGAAACACACCTTTCTCAGCTTGTTCACCTGCTCAACGGACAGTGACTCCGTGTTGGTGATATAGAAGTTGCTATATTGAGAGAACTTGCCTTTCAGCAGTTCGATAACCTCATTCTTTTGATCTTTGTTCATTGCTTTTCACGTTTGCAATCAGTCTGCCGGTGGCGTACCTGATTAGATTTGAACAGATTTAGTGTCTATGATGATACCCGGGCTCATGGTGCTGGCCATAGATAAACCTTTCAGGTAAGTGCCTTTGGCAGTGGACGGCTTCAGCTTTACGATCGCGTTGATCAGCTCCTGGGAGTTCTGCTCCAGCTTTTCAGGAGTAAAGGAAACACGGCCGATAGAAGCGTGGATGATACCAGCTTTATCTACCTTAAAGGTGATCTTACCGCCTTTTACCTCGTTCACAGCAGCTGCTACGTCATTGGTAACAGTACCTGTTTTCGGGTTCGGCATCAGGTTACGGGGGCCCAGGATCTTACCGAGCTTACCGATCTTAGGCATCACAGAAGGAGTAGCCACGATCACGTCTACATCGGTCCATCCGCCTTCGATCTTCTGGATAAACTCATCCAGACCTACAAAATCAGCACCGGCGTTCTTAGCGTCAGCTTCTTTCTCAGGCGTGCAGAGCACCAATACCTTTTTGGTCTTACCGGTACCGTGGGGAAGCGTTACAGAACCACGGATAGCCTGGTCAGCCTTCTTAGGATCAACGCCTAAGCGGATATGCAGATCGACAGAGCTGTCGAACTTAGTACAGTTAATATCTTTTACAAGGGAGGATGCGTCTTTCAGGCTGTACGATTTGTTTTTGTCCACCTTTGCATCAGCCGCTTTTCTTTTTTTAGTAGTTGCCATTTGTCAATGTTTTTGAAGATTTCCCCGTGAGACGGAGGTTGACACAATTAGTTTTCCCAAGGAGCTTTACCGTCTACGGTGATACCCATACTACGGGCAGTACCAGCTACCATGCTCATGGCGCTTTCCAGCTTAAAGCAGTTCAGGTCGGACATCTTATCTTTGGCGATAGCCTCGATCTGTGCCCAGTTCACCTTACCTACTTTATTACGGTTAGGCTCTTTGGAACCACCTTGCAACTTAGCAGCTTCCAGTAATTGTACTGCTGCCGGCGGCGTCTTAATTACGAAATCAAATGATTTGTCGGTGTACACGGTCAGCAATACAGGCAGCACCTTACCCATCTTGTCCTGGGTACGGGCATTGAACTGCTTGCAGAACTCCATGATATTCACACCTTTGGAACCTAATGCAGGTCCGATTGGAGGTGCAGGGTTGGCCTGGCCGCCCTTTACCTGCAATTTCACATACGTTGCAATCTCTTTTGCCATAATGTTTGTTTTAATTTGGTGAAAACGCCCCGCTCGCTGCGGAGCTCCCAAACTAAAAGGTGTTAAAATTTAACCTTTTAATTAAATTTTGCCTTTTAAAGGGGATGCAAAGGTAGATAATAATATTAAGTTGGCAAAAAGTTTTTAAAGTTGGGCACTCTTTTTGCTTATAGGATAAATTTTTTACAATTCTATTGCAATTCTCCCCCTTTTTACGTTCATTCCGTTTACCGGTCCGCTCATAATTTTTTGACAGCACAGAACCGCAAAGATACCGATAATTATCCACACCAAAAGTTATCAGTAACTTTAGGTTACACGTAAACACATACTTTATGAAATGTCTGTTGTTATCAGCCTCCCTGCTGCTCCTGCTGCTCCACCATCCAGCACAGGCGCAATCAGCAGAGGATCAGGCTGCCCAAAAAGCATGGATGGAGTATATGACCCCAGGGCCCAACCACCAGATGCTCGCCAAAGGAGATGGTGAATGGACCTATGAGATGTCTGCCTGGATGAAACCAGGGACCGAGCCCGTCAAAAGCACCGGTACCTGTGTCAACAAAATGGTCCTCGGCGGGCGCTACCAGGAATCCAAAGCCACCGGCACCTTTATGGACCAGCCTTTTGAAGGCTACGGCACCGTTGGCTACGACAATGCCAAGAAAAAGTTCGTCAGCACCTGGATGGACAACATGGGCACCGGGGTGATGTACATGGAAGGCAATTATGATGACGCCTCCAAAACCATCACCTTCAACGGCAACATGCTAGACCCCATGACCGGAAAAGATTGTCCTGTAAAAGAGACCGTTAAATGGGTGGATGACAATACCCAGGTAATGGAAATGTACTCCACCGTAGACGGAAAGGAATTTAAAAGCATGGAACTGACCTTCAAGCGTAAGATGTAAGCCCCGGACAAGATCTCAACTCTCTCCAACCTTGGGCGGCGTGCTGCTTTTGAAATTACTTAACAGTTTAGGTACCAGCGGCAGCAGGCTGCTCAGGGTGGTGAGCAAGACCAGCATCTTCTTGGAAATATTTTCCTGCGTCAGGAAAATAAAGGCGCCCACAGCCACTATTATCACCAGCAATGGCGTACGAAGGGATTCCCACAGGCTTTGGGCCTGGTACTCCTTCCGCAGCAGCGCGGTTTCTGCGGTCTGCCGCTGTTCCAGGATGAACTGGCGGAAAACCGGGTCTTTTACAATGATCATCCCATCACAGACACAGAGCGGCTGCCCCTCCCCTGTCAATGCACTGATCTCCATCACGTTCCTGTAATTGGCCAGGCCATCGCTTACCAGGTCCAGCAGGATGATCCGCTGCCTGCCGGAGAAGCGGTTCCAGCGGCTGCGGAATGCCCCGCTTTTCTGCCGCTGCAGCAGGATCATTTCCCGGATCTCCGTATCTGTCTGCTCTACATCTTCCGGGCACTCTTTCGCACGCACGCCGAACAGGCGTACAAAATCCAGCAGGAATACCCTTGACACCGTGCTCCTGATCAGTGCATAAAGCCCTCCCAATACGAGTAATACTGCCAATAACAGGATAATTACATTATCCTGGCTGCTTAAGAAAAGGTAACGGGGAGGCAGCGTCATCGTGACCCGGAAAGCCTGCACCCCATCTGGATATACACCCGGGGCCAGTATATAGTGCAATGTCTGCTCATTGCCATCTCCGTCCCAGTACCAGCTGCTGTCTGATGCCTGTTGCAGCACCGGGTAATGCGAAGGCCTGTCATAATTCATATCTATATATCCGGTGATGCGGCTATAGAAGCGTTCGGTAATAGGGGGCCGCAGCATGGGGATGCTATCCCGCGGAGACTCAGGCTTTACACCGCATGGCTGGATCCCGTAAATACCCTGGCGCCAGCAACGTTCCGTATAATAATCCTTTATCCCGCTGTCTATCTTGCTGAAATTTCTCAGCAGCACGAGGAAATTGGGCCTTCTCTTCTCGAGAGCGATGGCCATCCCTAATTCCCGCTTCTTTACAGATTGTTGTATTTCGCGGTTATGCGCATACCAGGTAAACACCATCATGGGCAGCACGCCCAGGCAAAGGGCCACCAGCAGCACAAAGAGGCTGTAATGCCGCAGGCTGGCAGGCAGTGGCCCGGGCGCCTCCTCCTTGCTTAGCTCCGCTTTCCTTTTACCGGGAGCCAGCCATAATACAGCCGTCAGCACTATTAGTACACCCTGGAATAACCAGAACATATACCCGCCACGGGCGCTGGCCAGGTGCAGCCGCCAGAAAATGAACTGGCTGTAAAACAGCATCAGCAGCAGATAAAGCCCGGTTTTCCACCTCGCCGGAACATTGCCCGGGAACTCATGGTACAAGCGGGAGGCATACAGCAGGATCAATACATTCAGGGGAGACAGGAGGCCGAGCGCAAAGGTCACATAGTCGGTAAAGAACCTTCCGAACACCCCCAGTGACAATAGCACCAGCAGGTACACTCCCATAAACCATAAGCCTTTCTTATAAATGGGCTTATCCTCTCCCTTGGGGACGATCCAGGTAAAGCGGGCAGCCAGCGGATCGCGGTACAGGAGAGAACGCCGGGAAAATCCATGGTTGGCCAACAGCCATAACATCACCAGCAGAAAAGTAAATATGGTGAAGGTCAGGGAAAAGGCCAGTATACGCAGGTTCACCGGCGACATAAAATCGTTATCATAATAGGTGACCAGGAAATAGGAACGCCGCGCCAGCGGGTGCATCAGCAAACGCTGTGGCAATGGCCGAAGGTGCACCGTATGCTCCCTTCCATAACAGCTTACGCTGTTCAGGGTAACCTCCTGTTTGCTGTTAATGGCGCCCGTCAACGCGTTGGCATCGTCGGTTTCATCCAGGAAGTTCTCTTTCAGGCTTCTGTCTGGCTCAGCATGCACGTACACCTGTCCTTTGTTATCGATGATACAGAAACCATAGCCGGGGGGCAGTACGGTATTCAGCACAGAATACATCCTGGTAGAGATGGTAAGCAGCAGCATACTGTCAACCCGGCTTCTTTCTGCAAAATTGATCACAAAGTCGCCTCGTGACCAGCTGATCACAGGAGCCATCAGCGTTACGGCGGTATCCTCCCGTTTATCCTCTTTATTCTGGGCAAAGAATTTGAAATAGTCCCGGTCCCTTACGTCTATGAACACCGCCCTGGCACCTGTTAACTGGATCCGCCAGCGCTGGTAACCCGAGTCGTTTACCCAGTTCACCCGCTCAAAATTGTAATAAGGTCGCTGGGTGCTATCCTGGCTGAACGGTATGCTAAATGCCTGTTCTCTACCATATACCTTTAGCAAAGGTCTGTTAAAGGTGTCTGCATGAGGCATATGCAAGGCTATGTCCCAAAACCGCATCTGGCGGCGTATATCTTCCACCTCTTTTTGCATGGACTGCTCTATCTGGCGGGAGAGTTTCTTTAACTCGCCGCCGGCTTCCAGGTAACCTCTTGCCAGTAGCAATAACTGTACAATGATCATGGTAATGATGGTCACGCCGCCAAAAACTGCCAGGCCGAGGCCACTGAGGTCAGCGAACCGTATCTGCTCATAAGGGCCCATCAGATAGATCTTAAGGAAGGGCAGGCTAATAAAGATCAGCAGGAGCAGGATGATCATCGGGTATACCAGGTATACAGGAATAGTGTCCAGGCGTTTCCGGTAATCGGAAGCTTTCATCATACCCACCAGCACCAGGTGTTCCTTGTCCAAGGTGAACGGGAAACAGAACAGCTTATACTGGATGCCCTGGATGTTTACATCTGTGATCTGGGAAAAAGTGACGCCTTTTCTCCTGGCAAGAATACTGTCAGGCTCAATCCGATCGTCGAGGCCGAGACTATCGTCCTGGTAAACAATATTTCCCTGCAGGCTGTCATGCTTTAATATCAGGTAATTATCAAACAGCTCGCGACGGTATGAAAGGATATTGCCCACCAACTTGTACACAGGCAGGTCCAGCCGGGCATAGATACCTTTACCGGGCGCTATCTCATACTCCACCGTGTCGCTCTTAACGTGGGTGATCATTATTGACCGTCCGGCTAAAGAAGGATCCCGCGTATCCACTCCGCCATCGATAAACTCGGGCCTCACTCTTTCCGGTAAAGCCTTCAACGCTGCTTCAATATCACGGATGTCTTTGATGCGTATATTATGGAGCTCCCCGCTTACATAGTTGCTGTACAGCTTTACCAGGTCCGCGTTCCGCTCGCCTATATTCCGGCTGATAGCGCCTAAAATGCGGAACCCGTACTGGTGCAATCGCTGTTTGTTGCCCGGGATGTAGTAAAAGTAATAGAGCGCGAGGGCGCTGCCGAGGACAAACAGTATTACAACCACAATAAATGTATTGCGCCGTTGGGGTAACAACGCTTTTAGCTGGGCCGACATCTTAGCTGATTTTGGGGTGGAATGATTCTCCGTTCGTTTTGCTATGCCTGCTCTAAAGTTAAGCTGCTGTAAAGGTAAGCATTTGGACAGTATGAGGATCAGGTATTTATACGGGATCCGGGCGGGATTTTTCCCCTAAAATGAAAGCGCCACAACCTGCATAGATTGTGGCGCTAATAATATAAGGTACTGATCTGTTTAGCTGATCTTTTCTACCTGCATGAAGTTAAGCTCTACAGGAGTAGCGCGGCCGAAGATCTTTACGGTTACCTTTAGTTTTTTCTTGTCTTCAATTACTTCTTCGATAACGCCGTTGAAGTCGTTGAACGGACCATCAATGATCTTAATAGTTTCACCTACGATGAAAGGCTCGCTCATGGTGATACCCTGATCGCTCATTTCGTCTACCTTACCGAGCATTTTATTTACTTCGGCTTTACGGAGGGCGATGGGATGATCTTTACCCAGGAAGTGTATCACGCCGGAAACGTTGCGGATAGATTGGATCACTTCGTCGGTCATTTTACCGTCAATCGCTTCGATCATTACATACCCGGGATAGAAGTTCTTTTCACGCATCACTTTCTTACCAGCCTGCACTTTATAAACTTTCTCTACAGGCAGGAAGACCTGAGTGATAACATTACCCCAGTCTGAACGGCGCACCTCAATATCCAGGTACTCTTTCACCTTCTTCTCTTTCCCACTTACAACACGGAGAACGTACCATTTTGTTTCCTTTGTTTCCGGAGTAGGGTTATTGGTATTGGATGCATCCATTGTTAAAACAGTTTATAATATTGAGTAAGCACTACATTGGAAAGTGCATCCATTCCCCATACGATGAGAGTGATGATAACGGTGGCTATCAGCACGATCATGGTAGAGGACTGCAGCTCTTGCCATGTAGGCCAGGACACCTTATGTACCAATTCGTGGTAAGATTCCTGGAAGTAGTTTCTGATCTTATTCATAATGTATAAGTTAACCTTTAAGGTTACTGTAAATGGTGAAAAGTGAATAGTCAGACTATTCACCTTCACCTTATCAGCACGGGCAACAGGATTCGAACCCGTATCAACGGTTTTGGAGACCGCTATTCTACCATTGAACTATGCCCGTATAAAAAGCCATTAGCGGTGTGCGTCTTAGCTGTTAGCAAATCTACGACAAAACCCGCTAATCACTAATTGCTAAATGCTAATGGCTCTTTTATTGATTATGAGATACTTACTTATTTGATGATCTCAGTAACCTGACCTGCACCTACTGTACGGCCACCTTCGCGGATAGCGAATTTCAGACCTTTATCCATAGCGATAGGCTGGATCAGTTTTACAGTCAGAGATACGTTATCACCAGGCATAACCATTTCAACACCAGCAGCCAGTTCAACTTCACCGGTTACGTCAGTAGTACGGAAGTAGAACTGAGGACGGTATTTGTTGAAGAACGGAGTGTGACGGCCACCTTCATCTTTGCTCAGTACGTAAACTTCGCATTTGAATTCAGTGTGCGGAGTGATAGAACCGGGTTTGCAGATAACCATACCACGACGGATCTGAGATTTCTCAATACCGCGCAGCAGCAGACCTGCGTTGTCACCAGCTTCACCTTCGTCCAGCAGTTTCTTGAACATTTCCACACCTGTACAGGTAGAGGTCATTTTCTCAGGCTGCAGACCTACGATCTCAACAGCTTCACCAACCTTGATACGGCCACGCTCGATACGACCGGTAGCAACGGTACCACGACCAGTGATAGAGAATACGTCTTCTACAGACATCAGGAACGGCTGATCAACAGGACGGGGAGGCAGCGGAATGTAGCTGTCTACAGCATCCATCAGTTCGTCGATAGCACCTACCCATTTAGCGTCGCCAGCCAGCGCACCGGTAGCGGAACCTTTGATGATAGGAGCGTTGTCACCGTCGAAACCGTTTTTAGACAGCAGATCGCGGATCTCGATCTCAACCAGTTCCAGCAGTTCAGGATCATCAACCAGGTCAACCTTGTTCATGAACACAACTATACGAGGTACACCTACCTGCTTAGCCAGCAGGATGTGCTCTCTTGTTTGAGGCATAGGACCATCTGTAGCGGCAACCACGAGGATAGCACCGTCCATCTGAGCTGCACCGGTGATCATGTTCTTCACATAGTCAGCGTGGCCCGGACAGTCTACGTGAGCGTAGTGACGGTTAGCAGTCTGATACTCTACGTGTGCTGTATTGATAGTGATACCTCTTTCTTTTTCTTCAGGAGCCGCATCGATCTCATCGTAACCTTTCTTCTCTGCCAGACCCTTGTTAGCCAAAATGGTTGTAATGGCAGCAGTCAAGGTAGTTTTACCGTGGTCCACGTGGCCGATGGTACCAATGTTTACGTGGGGTTTATCCCGCTTAAAGGTTTCTTTTGCCATTGTATTTTCTTTTTAGATGGTTTGTAAAGATTGTATTAATAGTTGTTTTTAAAACTGTTTTACAAACTTGCGCAGTTGATGAGAATTGAACTCATGTCTTTACCCGGTTACGAAAACGAAATCCGGGGCTGCTCTACCACTGAGCTACAACGCTTAGTTATGCTAAACTTGATCAGCAGGTCCTACGGGAATTACTGAAACAATGTTGGAGCTGTTGATGAGAATTGAACTCACGACCTCTTCCTTACCAAGGAAGTGCTCTACCCCTGAGCTACAACAGCTGGTGAAAATCTTGAAAAATACAGCCATTGTACCACAACAGCGTTTTCTGCGAGTGGGAGACGATCCGCCAACCGGCGGACGCGACCTGCTCTACTGAGCGGGAGACGAGGTTCGAACCCGCGACCTACAGCTTGGAAGGCTGTCGCTCTACCAACTGAGCTACTCCCGCATATGTATTATTTCCAAAAAATCAATTCCAAAGAACAAACGTTATTCAACAACTAAGTTCCGCCTCTGCTTGTGAGCAAAAAAGCGGAACTCACCCTTGTTGGTGGGCAGGAGAGGATTCGAACCTCTGAAGTCGAAAGACAGCGGATTTACAGTCCGCCCCATTTGGCCGCTCTGGAACCTGCCCCAGTAGTTTCTCAAATCTCAAATACAATATTCAAATCCGGAACGAAATTTGTCCTCCTTGAACTTGTGTCTGAGCCAGCAGAGGGATTCGAACCCCCGACCCACTGATTACAAATCAGTAGCTCTGGCCAACTGAGCTATGCTGGCATACCAAGTATCTTTATTACAAGGTATCCGTAAAAGGAAGCGCAAAAATAACAGCTTTGTTGAAATCTCAAAATTGTTTTTTCAGCCCCGGGACACTCTTCATTTTTTACCTGATCTGTTTTGGCTAAAATGCCCTACAGTAAAGAACTTTACTACCTTCACCGATCCCTTTTTTGATCGGGATGGCAAAGGTAGTAAAGAGGTTAATAACTTCAAAATTATTTTTCAGGATTTATTGAAATTTCTTTTCTTTTTGCCGCTTGATCTGATTTACAGCAGCATTGAAGGCGAGATCGAAGGATTCTTCAAAGGATTTGGACTCATGCTTGACAAAAAGGTCGTGGCGAGGTATACGGATCTTTATCTCTGCTATCTTATCCTTAATCTGATGGGCTACGTTGTCTAACTTAAGAAATACATCCACACTGACTATGCGATCATAAAAGCTCGAAAGTTTCTGAATTTTTTTGTTCACATGATCAATTAGCTTGGAATCTGCATCAAAGTGCACCGTTTGAATTTGAACGTTCATGACACTAAATTTTTTAATATTTAACAATCTCAATTCAAGTGGGTAACTATACTTTCATAGGCTCTCTGTTTTAAAATGATTATGTGAAGAACTGCATTACTAATTTATAAAAATTTGACGTCATTAGCACAATTAAAACCTAATAATTTGTTAACATTAAGAAGTTTGAGGCTTAAGGTTTGAAGTTGTGCAATTGCGCGAAGAGTTGCGCTGAGTTGCAAGGAACGGCAGGCAGGGCGTCTATTTCTGCGCCCAACGAACAACGGGCCTTCAGCCTCCGTCATTGCGAGGACCGGAGGGCCCTGTGGGGAGCCGGGCCGAAGCAATCTCCTAACACAATCTCCTACGTGATCTTCGCGACGATTGCGTCAGGAGATTGCTTCGTCGCGCCGCACACAAATGCTTTACTGCTCCTCGCAATGACGGGAATGAAGACCCGCTTACCGCATCAGATCCTGCAATGGTGAAGACTAAAATCCTTACGCCTTCGGATGCGCCTGTTTAAACACATCCTTCAGCTTCTCGATCGTATTATGGGTATATACCTGGGTGGCCGCCAGGCTGGAGTGGCCCAGCAATTCCTTGATAGCATTGATATCCGCCCCGTTATTGGTGAGATGGGTGGCAAAGGTATGCCGCAGCACGTGCGGACTTTTACGCGTTATAGTGGTGATCTGGTGGCGGGTAAGATAATCCCGCACAAGGTTGTATACGTACTTGGGGTAGAGCTTCTTCCCGCTCTTAGGATGGGCCAGCAATACCTCGGGCGCAGGATTTTCCAGCTCCCGGCGCTTACGGCCAATGTATTCCTTTAGCTGCTGCAGCAGCTCCCGGCTGATGGGAATGATCCGCTCCTTGTTCCCTTTTCCCAGTACTTTGATGGTGAGATTACCGCTGTCTACATTCCGCTCTTCCAGGTTGATCAGCTCCGACAACCGGATTCCTGTATGGTACAGCAGGTCAAATACCAGCCGGTGGGTAAGGCCTTCCAGGTCGTCTGAAAAGATGGGCGTTCCCTCCTCCCCACGGCGCATGCTGCGGTTATCTTCCATGGCCTGCATCCCCTTTTCGTCTATAAACCCGGGCAAACGACGGCTCACCTTAGGCGCCGACACTTTTACCATAGGCGTTTGCTGGATCAGGCCCTGCCTGACAGTATACTTGAAAAAAGACTTGAGTGCGGATATTTTGCGGTTAACGGTCCTGGGCTGCTGTTGCTCCTGTATCAGCTCAGCCAGCCAGCTGCGGATATGCAAATGACCAATAGCAGTCAGCTCCTGCTGCCCGTATTGTTTCTCCAGGAATTGAAAGAATTGATGAAGATCCTGCCTGTAAGCGGCAAATGTATGCGGAGAATAGCGCTTTTCAAGCTGTATGTAGGATAAGAACCGGTCTACCACCGGATGTAGGATATCTTCGCTCAACGCAAAAAAATTGATGATTGTAAAGTTATTAAAAACCTTACAATCATCAAGTATTTTGATGCGTAAGTTACTACGCCTGATTAATCTTCAAACTTGCCACTGGCCAGCTGCTGCTTGTAAACAGCTTTCAGCACCTGGTTACGGCGCTTAACAGAAGGCTTGGTGAAAGACTGACGAGAGCGCAGCTGCAGCAGTATACGCGCTTTTTCAAACTTCTTCTTATACTTTTTCAGCGCCTTGTCAATGTTTTCGCAATCTTTAGAATCGATGATCAACATAATAAATGCTCCTTTAATAATTTTTAGGGAAGGCAAAGATAAAACATTGTTTTAGAAATTCAAAATCGATATGCAGATATGCGGATATGGGGATGTGCAAATGTCTAAAATCCCTACCTTCGCTCCAATCGATTTGCACTATGTTTACCGGAATCATCGAATCATTAGGAGAAGTAATATCCACAAAGAAAGAAGGCGGCAACCTCCTTATTACCATCGGTTCCAGCCTCACACCCGAGCTGAAAGTAGACCAGAGCATTGCCCACAACGGGGTTTGCCTGACCGTGACCCGCCTGCTGGACAACGCATATGAGATCGTAGCCGTGGCGGAAACCCTCCAGAAAACCAACCTCGGCCAGCTCACGCCCGGCCAGAAAGTGAACCTGGAAAGGGCCATGCTCTTCAACGGCCGTATAGACGGGCACCTGGTACAGGGCCATGTAGACAGCGTAGGCGAATGCCTCTCCGTTACCCCGCAGGACGGCAGCTGGGAATTCCGCTTCCGCTATCCCGAAGCATTTGCTGCCCTGCTGGTGGAAAAAGGCTCTATCTGCCTGAACGGCATCAGCCTCACCATATTTAATGTGACCGACCGCGAGTTTTCCATAGCCGTTATTCCTTACACCTACCAGTATACCAATATATCTGCCGTTCAGCCGGGCCATACCGTTAACCTGGAATTTGATATATTAGGGAAATATGTGGCCAGGCAGCTGCAGGTAAGTAGTTTACAGGCTGCCACCGCCGCAGGATAATACTATTTTACCCAAATTGCCTGAAGCATATATAAAGCATGGAGAAAGCATAGAGAAAGCATGTAGAAGGCAAGGAGAAGAGGGGGAAAATAGTATCTATACCATGGTTTTCCAGAAAAGCACAACCCGTTTAAACAATGAACCTCCTCAACACCATTCACCCCATCATCCAGGCGCCCATGTTCCTGGTCAGCAACGAGGCCATGGTAAAAGCCGCCATGGACAGCGGCATCGCCGGCACTTTTCCCTCCCTCAACTTCCGCAGGGAAGGAGAGCTGAAAGCCGTGCTGCAACGCCTTAATGAACACCACAGCCAGCTGTCCAACCCGGGTACCTATGGCGTTAACCTGATCGTTCAAAAAACCAACCCGCTCTATATAAAACACCTGCAGGACTGCGTACAGGCCCGCGTACCCTTCTATATCACCTCCCTGGGTAATCCTAAACAGGTAGTAGAAGCCGCCCACAGCTACGGCGGAAAAGTGCTCTGCGACGTGACCAACCTGGAACATGCCGAAAAAGCAGCCCAGGCCGGATGCGATGGCTTCATTGCCGTTTGCGCGGGGGCAGGCGGCCATGCAGGCCCCTACCCTATGCACGTACTGGTACCGGCCCTGCAAAAGACCTTCCCGGATAAATACCTGGTTGCCGCAGGCGGCATCGCCAGCGGCCGCCAAATGGCCAGCGCCCTGGTACTGGGAGCCCAGGCCGTATCTATCGGCACCCGCTTCATCGCCAGCATGGAAGCTTCAGTCAGCGATGCCTACAAACAGGCCATCCTGGAATATGGGATGGAAGACATCGTACTGACAGAACGCCTCTCCGGTACCCCCTGTAACATTATTAATACACCCGCCGCAAAAAAAATAGGCTATAAACAGAACTGGTTCGAAAAAATGCTGAGCCGCAACCCGCGCACCCGCAAGTATTTTAAAATGCTGGTACAGCTGCGGGGGATGAAGAAACTGGAGCAGGCCGTTCGCCCGGGCTCCTACCAACACCTCTGGAGCGCCGGGCAAAGCGTGGAGATGGTAGAGGATATTATCAGCACCCGGGAAATAGTAGACCGCCTGATGCAGGAGCTTCACGGCTCGCTGGACGAAGTAAGCGCGCTGCGGCAAAAAGTATAACCACCGATTCTGGAACGATTTTTTCTTCTGCTATGGCTATGAGAGTGCACCTGCTTGCCGCCTTTTTACTGCTTCCCCTGTTATCAGCTGCCCAGAAAGCAGTAGTGACAGGCATTACCGCATTCTATGACACCACGGCCGTAGTAGAGCTGTATAACCAGGCCCCACTCGGACTGGAGATCACCTATAACAACGGGGATATCCGACAGACAGAAGGTTTCCTGGAAGGCGATTACCGCTGGAGAGCGATTAAAGTGTCCAGTCCCGACGGTGATTTCCGTAACGGCTACCTGTACTTTGACCGCCAAAAGCTTGCTCAGCAGCATTACCGGGTAAAACTGCTGGTCACCCTTCCGGATGCAGGCGGCCACCCTCCTTTTGAAACCACGCTCCAACTGCCCTATATCACCGGTATCCGGTTTAACCATTATGCCGACAGCCTGAAAAGAGGCATCCATTTCTACCTGAACGTAGAGGCAAAATTCAGCTCGGGCAAGATCTATCCCCTTGATACCTCCAGCATACAGTTCCAGACATCCGCCGGGAAGCTCCTTGGACAAGACCTCCTGCTTAACACCGGGGACACCACCCGCTTCATCAACGTAACGGCCACGTACAAAGCTAAACCCGGGATCATCGCACGCTCCGTAATACCGGTTAAACAAATGCCGGACGACGACTCCCAGGTGATAGAAGACGAAAGGGATATCTACAATACCAATAAAAAGAAGAAGAAAAGAAATTAGATCAGCATACGCGCCTTCAGCTCCAGGTATTTATTGATCACCTGAATAGTCAGCTGTTGCGGCGTAACCAGCAGCGACATAATGCCGTATTGCGACAATTCCCGCGCAATCAGTTTTTTCTCATAGGCAAATTGCTGGGCAATCACCTGCTTATAGATCTCTTCCACACCAGATGCCTGCTGCTCTGTTACTTTCTTCAGGGCGGTATTCTCAAAGAACACCACCAATAACAGGTGATAACGGGCCAGTTTGCGCAGATAAGGCAGCTGCCGCTGCAAACCAGGCATGGATTCGAAATTGGTAAAAAGGATCAGCAGCGAACGCTGGTTGAATGCCCTCCTTAATGAGATGCTCAGTCTTTCATAGTCGCTTTCCTCCCACCGGGTTTCCTGGGCATACAGCATTTCAAGTACTTTATTCAACTGCGTTTTCTTATTGCTGGCTGGCAGGATATCCACCTGCTGGGCGGCAATGGTAGCCAACCCTGCTTTGTCTCCTTTCTGCAGGGCTACGTTACTAAATATCAGGGTAGAGTTAATAGCATAATCCAGCAGCGTAAGGCCTTCAAAAGGCATTTTCATATTACGCCCTTTATCTATCACGCAGTATACCTGCTGCGAACGCTCTTCCACATAGGTGTTCACCATCAGGTTCTCCCTGCGGGCCGTCGCCTTCCAGTTCAGCATACGCACATCATCACCGCGGGTGTATTCCTTGATGTGATCAAATTCCATGCTGTGACCTATGGTACGCTTTTTATGTACGCCCAGCTCATTCAGCCGGTTCATGTAAGACAGCAGCTCAAAATTGCGCAGCTGCAAAAAAGAGGGATATGTTTTTACCAGCGCTTCATTCTCATAGATAAAGCGGCGCTTCACTAATCCAAAGGGGCTGGATACAAAGGCATTGGTATTGCCAAACTGATACGCGCCTCTTTCAACCGGCCTTAAGGAAAAAGAAAATACCTGTCCTGCACCGGGCTTTATCCAGCTTTTCAGCAAGTGATCTCTCAGCTGGAACTGGAAAGGCAGCTCATCTACAATGGCCACTGATACCGGGAAACGGAAATTGCTGCGCACCTTGATACGCACTTCGTTCTCGTCGCCATTGCTGAAACGCACCGGTGTAATGCGCTCCAACTCCAGCGTTGTGCCGGATGTAAGGAACAGCAAGCTCAGGTCCAGCAACAGCAGCGCCATCAAAGCTGCGAACATCAGCAGGGCAATGGTATACAGCGCCGGGTAGAAAAAGGATGCTATGAACAGCAGCACATTCACTCCCAGGCTCAGGTAAAACCGTTTGCCGAAGAACAAGGAAAGGTATAGCGCTTTCAGGAACATTATCTGGGCACCTCCACTGCTTTAATGATCTGGGCAATTACTTCATCTGCAGCAATGCCTTCCATTTCACGCTCAGGAGTGAGCATAATACGATGGCGCAGCACATGCGGCAGCATCTCTACAATATCATCCGGCGTTACAAAATCGCGGTCGCGCATGGCGGCAACAGCCTTGGCGCAGTTCATTACCGCCAGTGAAGCACGGGGAGAAGCGCCCAGATACAACGACGGATTCACCCGGGTTTCCTGTATCAGCGCGGCAATGTAATGCAACAGTTTTTCTTCGATGTGGATCCTGCGCACCTGTGCCTGGAATTCCAGCACCTGGGTGGCGGTTACCACGCGGTTCACCATCAGGGTAATATCCTGGATGCCGTTATGCTGGTGCATGGCCTGCAGCATAGCCACTTCTTCTGCCAGCTCCGGGTACTTTACCTCTATCTTGAACAGGAAGCGGTCCAGCTGCGCTTCAGGCAGGCGATAGGTGCCTTCCTGCTCGATGGGATTCTGGGTGGCGATTACCATAAAAGGCAAAGGCAGCGGATGTGTGATGCCGTCATTGGTCACCTGCCGTTCTTCCATTACCTCAAACAGCGCGGCCTGTGTTTTGGCCGGGGCACGGTTGATCTCATCTATCAGCACCAGGTTGCTGAAAACCGGTCCGCGTTTATATTCAAACTCCCGGCTCTGCGGGTTAAATACAGAAGTGCCCAGCACATCAGCCGGCATAATATCAGGCGTGAACTGTATACGTGAGAAATCGGCATCCACACAACGGGCCAGCAGTTTCGCGGTAAGCGTTTTAGCCACCCCCGGCACACCTTCTATCAGCACATGGCCCTGCGTAAGCAGCCCGGTGATCAGCAGGTCTATCATCTGATGCTGACCGGCAATCACTTTGCCGATCTCCGCACGGATGGCCTCCACTGACTGGTGAAGGGTAGAAAGATCTGATCTCGGCTCAAATGTATTAACGTCCATTTATTTCGTATTTAGGTAAAACTGATGAATGCTTTTATAGAATTTCTCCAGGTCGGCATCGCTGACCTGGTCGGATAGTTGTATATGATGAATGCTTTCGACGATCCCGCGCACGATAGCATAAGGCTGTCCGGATTTGCGGGTCAGCGTATCTACAAAGGCTGCGTTCAGATGCTGCGTGCCCAGGTAAAAGCGTGTGCGCACGTATTCTGTCCAGTGCAGCGTCATTTTCTGCGCCAGGTTCCTGTTATTGCCTTGCTGATAATATAACTGCCCCAGCGTTTCCACAAACTCCAGTGAATTATTGGACAGCACAGGCTTATCAGGAATGATGCGCTGCCGTCTTTTACTTTCAAAAATAACATATACCAGGAGCAGCAGTACAAACAGCCATAGCGCCCAGCGCATAGCCGGGTAGCGCATCAGCACCTGCCACTCGCTGAAGTCGCCTTGCGGCCCGTTAAGATATTTATAGTACTCATCCCAATACACACCGGAAGGCGTATCATAGGTATAAGCCATCTGGTTTTCCAGGGAGACAACATTATTGCCGTGCATCAGGAAATAGTTCGTAAAGGAAGATGGGTTCAGCAATACGAATATATTTCCCTTGCCATAGTTCACACGAATGAAATTGGGCTGCTGATGCTCATTGGTGGCAAGTATGGTGGTATTGGACGTATCCATACCGGTAAAGAACTGTCCCTCGTATATACCTTTACGTGAGAACACGGTATCTGATCCTATATACGGATTCACATAATGCTCTGCGCTGGGGCCGGAGCTAAACGTCATATGCGTGTCGTTCACGCTGATGCCGAGGCGTGCTTTGAGCAGGCTGTCCGGCCTGTTCACCGCCAGGAATAACTGGTTGCCTGTTTGTACAAATTGCAGCATATCCTCTACATCCTTCTGGCTGGCGTATAATTTATCAGTCACCAGTATATACAGGCTGCCCTCCCCTTTATTGAGATAATCGTTCTTTCGGTAGGTACGGGTAAAAGGCTTGGTCATTACCTTCATCGGCTCCCCGTTATAGAGATGCTGCAGGCAGTTGTAGGCTACATAGCAGCCACCGGGCAGTTTATCTTTATGAGAGAAGCTCTGCTTGCTGAGGTCCTGGCGGGTATCGAAGTTACGCGACTGGTTGCCTGCTATCATCAGCAGTATGAAGCACAGCACTACAAAGACAGTTACTATAATGAAAATCTTTGATCTCACCGGGTAAGTCCTAGTTCGTTTATAAATTGGCGGAATTGCCCATGAATGCGGCTAAACTGATCTGCATTCACATTCACTTCTCCGTACCATATGTATTCATAATCTCTTGTAAGGCGTGCAAAAGGCTGGTACCATTGGGTCTTCAGCAATACGCGCAGATAATCTGCATTGGTTTTATCCTTGCTCAATACGATCAGTTCACGGTCTGCCATCAGCCGCAGCGTTTGCAGGTGTAAAAAACGTACGGCCTGTCTGAAATTACCTCTGACAATAGCCTCCTGTAAATGCTTCTCATATCCTGCCGCGCCTGGATCTGTTACTTCCGCATCCGGCATCTCTTCCTCCACCTTTCCACGGAAGCGGAATCCCTGCTGACGCATAAAGTAGAAGACCAGGATCAGCAAACCACCTACCAGCAGTACAATGATCAGCAGGCGAATGCTGTACAGGAATTGCACCAGGGCCACCAGCACTTTGATCAGCCAGTCGTTTCTGACAGGCGCTTTTTTCTCCTTATCATATTGCAGGGCCTTATCAGCTTTCAGTTTGGATAATACCTTATCAGGTACTTTACGTTGTACCAGTCCGCCGTTCACCCACCATTCTTCCGTGCTGTCCACATTCACCGGTACCGCCTGATCCCAGAAAGAATGCGCTTTCACCTCCTGTTCTGCAGTGGGCGCTTCCAGGTCTTCGCTGGCGGGTTCCTCCAATGCAGTAGTGTCTGCATATACATTAACATCAGCCAATGACAGTGTATCCAGCTCCTGCCCGGATGACAAAAAGGGAAGCATGATGCAGGCCAGCAACAGTAAACAACTTCTATACCTGTTCGTTATGCACATCATCATGGGTTCAGTTTGTTGCCGGTATGGCTTTATCAGGCTTCACAAGTGCACCGGTGGAAGCATCCAGGCGGTATCCCTTCCGCTGCACATATATAGGATATATGATAAAGTAACCAATGATAAAAGACAGTGATACCAATAATATCGTGAGACTAAGCCACAGCGGCATGGCAGTATGACGGGTTACAAATCCTTCCAGGAAAGCAGCCACCACAAATATGGGAATAAGGGTGACGATCACTTTAATACCGTCTTTGGCCGAGCGTTTCAGTGAATCCACCCTTTTGCGCGTGCCCGGGAACAGCAGCCCACTGCCCATGATCATGCCCGCAGCACCGGCTATTACAATAGCCGAGATCTCCAGTGTGCCATGGATCCAGATCACCAGTACAGATTGCCAGCCCAGCCCTTTTGCAAAGAAATAATACTGAAAAGAGCCCAGCATAACAGCATTCTTGAATAACAGCCAGAGCGTGCCCACGGTAAAGATGATGCCGCCCACAAAGCACATCAGCGCCACGTTAATATTGTTATAGGCAATGTAAAAGAACATCACCCATTCATTGCCGCTTTTATATACACCGAAAGGATCGCCGCTGGAAATATTCTGCTCGGTCATGTTCACATACTCATCACCCAGGATGCCGCGTACAAAAGTTTCATCATGCGAGGCAGAAAAAGCGCCCATGATAGTGAACAACAGGAAATAGCAGAAGGTAAAAAGCAGCAAACGGTGGTGCCTGCGGATCAGCAAAGGCAGCTCATAAGCTAAAAAAGTGCGTACGCGCCCCGCTTCATCACGGCGGTTGCGGTAAATATGCTGGTAGATGGCAGCCGCCATCCCATTGATATACTGGGTAACTTTGCTAAAGCTGTAAAAAGTTTTAGCGTATGCGAGATCGTCCAGCAAACTGGTGAACCGTTCTGCCATTACATCCGGATCATCACTTGGCTCCTCCTGGTAACGCTTCCAGCGGGCCAGGTTCTTTTTAATGAAAGTGGATTCTCTCATACCTGACAAACATATACATTAATTAGTAAATTTGTGCATGGCTGCTATAAAAATACCAACTGCTTTCAATATAGACCTTGAATTTGAGGCTGCTGACATCAGTCAGCGTTTCGTGGCCTGGCTGATAGACCTGGCCGTACGTGTCGCCTGGCTGATACTCGTATGGGTGATAGCAGCGAACTCCTTTTCCGGACCAGCGGGCAATATTTTCGCCTTCTGGGCCATTGGCCTGCCTTTGAGCCTCTATTTCCTGGTATTTGAGGTGCTCATGCGCGGACAAACACCCGGAAAAAAGGCCATGAGCCTGAAAGTGGTAAGTATGCTGGGCAATCCGCCCAGTTACAGCCAGCATATGATCCGCTGGGTGTTCCGCATCCTCGAGTCCCCCGTCGTTTTCTGGGGCGTTGTCCCTATTATTTCCATTGCCCGTTCCAAGTACAACCAACGGCTCGGCGATGTGGTGGCAGGCACCATTGTAGTGAATACCAAAACAAAAAGCACCCTGAACGATACCATTTTCCGGGAGGTATCCCAAACGGATTACCAGCCGCATTTCCCGCAGATCCTGCGCTTATCAGACAAAGACCTCAACAAGGTCAAGGAACTGATGGACCGCGCTTTGAAATCAGGCAACCTGGAGCTGGCGGCAAGAGTATCCTACCGCGTAAGGGATGTGCTGAAGATCGAAACGGAAATGGATCACATGCAATTCCTTGAAACCCTGCTGAACGATTATAACTATTACGTTACAAAAGATTAAACGTCTGCTCCCCTTTACTTATTTCTGATCACCACGGTAGTATCCGTCCATTTGTCATGCCAGGGCGCTGCACCTAAAGCTGAGAACGGCTCAAAAGGCACAATGCGGCAAAGGCTCCGTAAAAAGGCCTGCTGCAAAGTAAGCGGCTGACTGTTGTTGCCGATGGCATAGGTACCGGTGATCATTTTCCCGATGGTACGGCCCTGCACAAAACCTTCCATTAAAGTATAGTAGGCTACATACATGGCATAGCTGAACAGATAGCTTAGCCAGCCGCTAAACAGCGCTCCGCCATCATCATCATAGCTCAGATACAGCAGTCCGCTCGTGAGCCCCAGGTTAATGATGTAAACGATGATGCTATCGATAAAATAGCTGCCAAATCGTTGTCCCTTTGATGCGTAATTCAGTACTACTATTTCGTCTAAGTCGCCCAGCAGGTCGCGGTTCATTGAAGATGGATTAACAGATTCCATGTGGTATAGTAAATTTTATTGTACTCTAAAATAGTTAATAATTTGTCGGAAATGAACGTGCCCCGGTAAAAAACCAGGGCACGCCTTTAAGCAATAACTTTTCCCCCGTACCATTATTTTACGTCTGCGCCGATGCTCCGGATCTGATCACCCAGCGGAGCAGCATTAGGATTGCCAGCAGGGCCCTGATACTGGATAGTTTTGTCAAGAGCCATCATGGGGTAGAAAATAATACCCAGGAAGATCAGGCCCAATGTAAAGCCTACCCCCTTGCCAAAGCTCTTGCTGAGCAGGTTGATTGACCATATGGCTATCACAATGTTAACCACAGGGATACACAACAGCAGCAGCCACCACCAGGGTTTGCCGATGATCTTGAGGTGCACCAAAAAGCTGTAAATGGGTACAATAGATGCCCATCCGGGCTGTCCCGCCTTCTCATAGACCTTCCAGCCGCAGAAGATCATAAATACTATCAGCGCCAGGTAGAAGATCATGACGCCGCCAAAAATCGAGGATGAAGATTCCATAATGTTGAGGTTTTTTTTAGGTTTTTTAGGTAAAAAAATTAAGGTTGAAAGAATTTCATATTACAAATAAACCATCTTTCTCTGAAATTGTTCACTAATTAGATATTATTTTTTTCCACATATAATACATAAGTATGAAAACCAGTTCTTAACATCTTTGCACTAAAATTTGCATTTTAGTTGAATTCTATTACCTTTGCAACCGGCAAGTCTTATACGACCAGCTCCTGCTGAACTCCCCCAGGACAGGAATGTAGCAAGGGTAGGCGGTTGTAGCGGTGCGATGTAAGTAACTTGCCGTTTTTTTTTCTCTTATTCCAGGTCATTAGTTCATACGTCAATAGTCATTCGGGTGGCTATTTTCTCCACCTCCTTTCTAATGACCGATGTTCAGATGAACCTGCCTGTAACCGTTATCACTAAAGATCATATTGTCACAAAAAGCTATTCCGTATAACGGTTCTATTAAACTGACCTCTAATAAATAGACTAAATATTTTCACAATGAAATTCTTCATAGATACAGCAAATCTTGCACAGATCCAGGAAGCACACGACCTCGGCATTTTAGACGGCGTTACCACCAACCCTTCGCTGATGGCCAAAGAAGGCATCAAAGGCGAAGAAGCTATTTTGAAACACTATGAGACCATTTGTGAAATGGTGAAAGGCGACGTAAGCGCGGAAGTAATTGCTACCGACTTCGACGGCATCATAGAAGAAGGTAAAAAGCTGGCGGCACTGCACCCCCGCATCGTGGTAAAAGTACCGATGATCAAAGACGGCGTAAAAGCCATCAAATGGTTCACTGAGAACAAGATCAAAACCAACTGTACCCTGGTATTCTCTGCCGGACAAGCCATCCTGGCTGCTAAAGCAGGCGCTACCTACGTTTCTCCCTTCATCGGCCGTATCGACGACGGTGGTTGGGATGGCGTAGAGCTGATCGCGCAGATCGCTAACATCTACAACATCCAGGGCTTTAAAACAGAGATCCTGGCAGCTTCCATACGCAGCCCCTTGCATATCATCAAATGTGCTGAAGTAGGCGCAGACGTATGTACCTGCCCGTTAGAGTCTATCCTTGGCCTGCTGAAACATCCGCTGACGGATATCGGCCTGGCTAAATTCCTGGAAGACGCAAAAAAGACAAGGTAATACCTGATCATATTGCATTTTTAGATGGTGTTCCCCGGTGCCTGTGGCGCCGGGGATTTTTTTTAGAAAAAATGCCTACCTTAACCCATAAACCATTAGACCACGTTATACACCATGCAGGGAAAATATATACTATCACTAGACCAGGGCACTACCAGCTCCCGCGCCATCCTCTTCGATAACCAGGGCGCCATTGCAGCCGTAGCGCAGAAAGAATTCCACCAGATCTATCCCCAGCCAGGCTGGGTAGAGCACGACCCGATGGAGATCTGGTCCACCCAGGCCAGCGTAGCGGCAGAAGTAATCATCAAAGCAGGACTGGACGGCGGCCGCATAGCTGCCATCGGCATCACCAACCAGCGGGAAACCACCATCGTCTGGGATCGTGAAAGCGGTAAGCCTGTACATAACGCCATTGTATGGCAGGATCGCCGCACTTCCGCCACCTGCGATCAGCTCAAACAGCAGGGATACGGCCCCCTGGTACAGGAAAAGACAGGGTTGGTGATAGATGCCTATTTCTCCGGCACCAAAATAAAATGGATCCTGGACAACGTGCCCGGCGCAAGGGAAAAAGCCAATAAAGGCCAGCTGGCCTTCGGCACAGTTGATACCTGGCTGATATGGAATTTCAGCAAAGGCAAACTGCATGTGACCGATGTGACCAATGCTTCCCGTACCATGCTGTACAACATTCACACCCTGCAATGGGATCATGAACTGTTACAGCTGCTCGATATCCCCGCTTCCATGCTGCCCGAAGTAAAAAGCTCCAGCGAAGTATACGGCCATTCAGAAGCTACCCTCACTCCTTTCCGTATACCCATCGCCGGTATAGCAGGCGATCAGCAGGCGGCTTTATTCGGACAAATGTGCATCGCTCCCGGCATGGTGAAAAATACTTACGGCACCGGCTGCTTCATGGTACTGAATACAGGCACAAAAGCCATTCCTTCCAGGAACAACCTGCTCACCACCATTGCATGGCAAATAAATGGCGAGACCACCTACGCCCTCGAAGGCGGCATCTTCATAGGCGGCGCCGTTGTACAATGGCTCCGCGATGGCCTCGGCATCATCCGCCACTCTGCCGACGTAGAAAAACTGGCCACTTCTGTTGACAGCAGCGACGGCGTATACCTGGTACCCGCCTTCGCTGGCCTGGGCGCCCCCTACTGGAATCAATATGCCCGCGGCACCATGGTAGGCATGACCCGCGGCACTACCGCCGCCCACATTGCCCGCGCCGCACTGGAAAGCATTGCCCTGCAGACTTTAGATGTGCTCCACGCCATGGAAGCCGACGCAGGGATGAGCATACAGGAACTGCGTGTGGACGGTGGCGCTACCGCTAATAATCATCTCATGCAATTCCAGGCAGACATCCTGGGCGCAAAAGTGGTACGGCCCCATATTACAGAAACCACCGCCCTGGGCGCCGCCTACCTGGCCGGGCTCGCAGTAGGTTTCTGGGATAGCATTGCCACTATCAGCAGCCAGTGGCAGGTGGATAAAACCTTCTCCCCCGCGATGGATGCCGACAAACGCAGCAACCTTACAAAAGGATGGAAACGCGCTATCAAAGCGGCACAAGCCTGGACAGAAGAATAACTGATCTCAGCACATCTGCATATCCGCACATCAATACATTAAATTTATGTCTCCTTTTATCGCAGAAGTATTCGGTACAGCACTCATCATATTACTCGGCGATGGCGTTGTAGCCAACGTCGTACTGGAAAAAACCAAAGGCGGGCAATCCGGCTGGATCGTGATCACTATGGGTTGGGCCATGGCCGTATTCACCGCTGTATTCTGCACCGCCAAATTCAGCGGCGCACATCTCAACCCTGCCGTTACCATCGCCCTGGCAGCCAGCGGTAAATTTGCCTGGGCCCTGGTACCCTCCTACATTTTCGCACAATTGGCAGGCGCCATGCTGGGCGCTTTACTGGTATGGCTTTCCTACAAAAAGCATTTTGATACCACCACTGATGCAGATCTGAAACTGGCGGTGTTCTGTACCGCTCCCGCCATCCGGAGTACTATCTATAACCTGGTAACAGAGATCATCGGCACCGCTGTACTGATCCTCGGCGTATTATACATGGCGGCGCCGGGCATAGGACTGGGCGCGCTGGATGCACTGCCCGTAGCCTTGCTGGTACTGGGCATCGGCCTTTCACTAGGTGGGCCTACCGGTTATGCCATTAATCCGGCACGCGATCTGGGCCCCCGTATCATGCACTTCATACTGCCTATTCCGGGTAAACGTAACAGTGATTGGGGCTATGCCTGGATACCTGTCGCAGGTCCTGTAATAGGGGCCTTACTGGCCGCCGGCCTGTTTCAGCTTTTACTGTGATATTACCCTTGTAAAATGAATGACATGTTTGCATACTGAGCATGGCAGTTAGGAAATAAAATTTTAAATTTCCGTCCATGCGCTATGCTAGCAGATCAGCTGTCATTTACGCCTTTTTCCGTGCCGTAGAATCAAGTCGCCCTCCAAACGACCGGCTGTTCTATGACCCTCACGCAAAGCTTTTTCTCACACCGATATTGAAAATGTGGGTATGGCTGGCTGCCTTTCCTTTCTTCAGATGGTTTATACCCTGGTATATAAACCTGCGCTGGCCCGGTGCCATCAGCTCCGTAGTGGCCCGTACCCGCATGATAGACCTCATGACGCTGGAAGCCATCCAAAAACATAAGGTATACCAGGTGATCATCTTAGGCGCCGGCTATGAAACCCGTGCATACCGCCTTACACAAATGGGCGTTAAAGCCGTACAGTTTGTGGAAGTAGACCGCGAAATGACCCAGGTCAGAAAAAAAGAGCTGCTGTTAAATATCCCTCTATCCGAAAAGCCGGACATTCCACTGGACTATATTGCACTGGATTTTAAAGAAGAAAGCCCGCAGGAGGTTATTCCCCGCCTCTTACAACAAAAGCATTACAAAACACTGATCATCTGGGAAGGCGCCGTGAACAACCTCACCGCCTCCCTGGGTAATACCATGTTCCGGTATTTTCAGAACTACCCCTCCGGTACCCGCATCATCTTCAACTTTGTAGACGCGCGGATGAAGGAAGACCCGCGCAGTTTCTACGGCGCCACCAGCGTAATGCGCCAGCTGAAGCAGATGAACGAGGAATGGGATACCGGCCTCGCCCCGGATTCTCTGGCCGGGTTCCTCGCCAGATACAATATGCGCCTGCTCTACAATGAAAACGCCACTGTTTACCGACGCCTCTACACTGGTAAACGCGATGGCGGCAAGAAAATGAAGGGATATGAATTTCTGCGCCTGGCCATGGCGGAGTTGAAGTGAACAATTGCCTTACCGCTTACGCCATGAACCATCGACTATGGACTATATTTCATTTTTTTCTGAAAGTTTAATAACTTTGATATGCAATTAGAATTTACAAAACACCAGAGCTGGTACAGCATTTGTCGCCGGTACTGGTATTAAATCATTACTTATGTTGCAGCCCAATATTCCGGAAACCAGTCTTCCCAGGGTGATCATTGTAGGAGGTGGATTTGGAGGCATTAACCTGGCTAAACAATTGAAACATGCACCTGTACAGGTCGTGCTGCTTGACAGAAATAATTATCACCTTTTCCAACCCCTCTTATACCAGGTATCCACTGCAGGACTGGAGCCAGACAGCATTGCCTTCCCCCTGCGCGGCATCTTCGGCAAACAAAAGAACTTTCACTTCCGTATGGCAGAGGTAAAAGGCGTAAGGACCGCAGAACAGATCCTGGAAACCGGTATCGGTGATCTCCATTACGATTATTTAGTGATCGCCACCGGCAGTAATACCAATTTCTTTGGTAATAAGATCCTGGAAGAGAACGCCATCGGTATGAAATCGCTGATAGAAGCCGTACAGATCAGGAACTACGTGATCAAACAGTTCGAAGAAAGCCTGCTGATAGCCAACAAGACAGAAATAAAGGCCAAGCTCACCTTTGCCGTTGTAGGCGGAGGCCCTACCGGGGTAGAAATGGCAGGGGCCATTTCAGAACTGCGCAAACATATCCTGCCCCATGATTATCCCGAGCTACCGGCAGACTGCATGGATATTTACCTGATAGAGGCGGGTCCACGCATCCTGCCTGCCCTTAGCGAGCACTCTTCTGAGAAAGCTATTGAAGGATTGCAAAAGCTGGGCATCAAGGTATTGCTCAATACCGCTGTAAAAGATTATAACGGGAAAACCCTGCTGCTGGGCAACGGTAATGAAATCGCTACTCACTCACTGATATGGGCAGCAGGCGTGAAAGGCGTACCTATCAATGGTTTTGCTAAAGAAGCAGTGCTGCCCAACGGCCGCATTGTGGTAAATGAATTCTCCCAGGTGCAGGGCTTTACCAACATCTTCGCTATCGGTGATATCGGGTACATGACCAATGATCAGCGTTTCCCGAAAGGCTATCCGATGGTAGCCCAGGTAGCCATCCAGCAAGGTAAGCTGCTGGCAGCCAACCTTAAAAGATTATTGCAGCAGCAAGCTATGCAGGCCTTTCATTACAAAGACCTCGGTAACCTGGCCACTATCGGCCGTAACAAAGCAGTGGCAGAGATTGGGAAAATGAAATGGAGCGGGCGCTTTGCCTGGTTCATATGGATGGTAGTACACCTTATGAGCCTGTTGGGATTCCGTAATAAAATGGTGGTATTCATCAACTGGTTCTACCGCTACTTTACATTTGACAGAGGTACCCGTATCATCATTAAACGCGGAGCGGCTAACATTGTGAAACTACGGCAAAGCGTATTGGAAGAACCGGTACCGCGCTAAGGCTTATTTACTCCGGTTCAACATACTGTTCAGCGTAGCCATTCCCACCAGCTCGTCAGAACGGCCGCCTAAAGGCCGGAAGTAGATCAGTATGGTATAGTTATTCTCGGCTTCCCAATAGTTGCCTTCAGTATACTCTGTATTGAACTTGCTGTTGGGAACCGTTTTGTCTATCAACCCGTAGATGTAGTTATAAAAGCCCTGTTTCAGGAACAGCGTTCCTTCATAAGCCCCTGTGGAAGGGTTATACACCATCTTGTTGCTTTCATTGCATTCATAGCTGGTAAGCTCTCCGAATATGTACATATCATATCCGGCATAGGGTTCCCTTGAAGGATACGAAAAATGAACAGCTGCATAATCACCTTCAAAATTGGGATCGTAATCATCCAGCGTAGCCAGTTGATAACGCCCGTTAATATCCTTGATGTATTGGTAGATGCTGTTGCCGCGCTCAGGATCTGGTTTCACGTAAATGTCAGTGCCATTGCGCCGGTAATCAGAACGGTCCACCCGCTCAGTCTGCAGGCGGAAGCTGCGCAGGTCTACCCAACGCCACTCCTTCATAGCCGGGAATACACAATCTACTTCTGTATTATACACGATCTCGTTACCCCGCAGGAACATGGGCTTTATGCCATGAACGGCATTATCCCAGCGATAGTTCTGGAGGATATACACTTTTATCTGGTCAAAGGGATTATTGATATTCAGTCCGCCCGTGTTAATAGAAAAATTGACCTTCTGGCTGGTACGGAACAATTTGGGGCTCACCGGCTGCTGGATGAACCCAGACACACCGGCCTTATTGTCTACCACCAGCATGCGGCGGGTAAAGGCCAGCTGGGTGGTATCACTATCCAGGTACACCATCAGCAGGTAATTACCCGCTTTTTTAGGTATACTGTTGGGAGCGGGCACGGCCACACTGTAATGGGTATATTTTTGCAGCGCGATGCTGGAAAAGCGGTAGTTCTGGATCCTGTTCTCAGAAAACCCCTGCAGATAATCTAAAGTGTTCACCTGCGCGCGCGACCAGTCTGCATTACATAACACGAAAGAGAAGTAGTAGTTTTTCGTATCATTGTCCATATCGTCGAAGCTCAGCTCCAGCTGTTCGCCTGCACCCCGTGTTATAACAGGAAGGCTCAGCGGGTCGCCCGGAGGATGGAACTTAACGGACTTGATATTATTAAAGTAGATATGGTCCGGCGATACCGCGTTCTCCTGTGCAGCGGCATAGTAAGTGTTCAACAGTTGCCCTGCCAGTAGCAGGAGTAAACAGCGTATCTTCATAGTACTTAAATAGCAGGTTTAAGTTACGATTATTTTACTTTTTTCCGTTTCTTCGTATTATCATGCGCTTATCTTTCTTTATAGCCAGGCGGATCGCATTCAACAAAGGTTCCTCCTTTTCAAGGTTCATCATCAACATAGCCATTATAGCTACCGCTATCAGCGTAGCAGTAATGATACTGGCTACAGCGCTGGTGAACGGCTTTCAGCAGGTGATACAGGAAAAGATATTCAGCTTCTGGGGACATATCCACGTTACGCAATACCAGCCCAATGCCGGGCCCCTGACAGAACAGATCCCCTTTCCAAATGATACCGCCCTGCTGCGTCAGCTGCATACCACACCGGACATCACCTTTGTAAATGCCTACGCCACAAAATCAGCCATCCTGAAAGCAGAGAAAGATATTGAAGGAGTTATTTTCAAGGGAGTGGATGCACATTACGACTGGCGGCAGCTGCAGCGTTTCCTGGTACAGGGCAGGCCGGTAAAATATTCAGACAGCAGCTATTCTCCCGAAATAGTGATCTCCGAAAGCATGGCCAAAGAGCTGCGCCTGCAGCTGAACGATAAGGTGATCGTTTATTTCATACAGGGTGGCGGACTTCCGCCCCGGGCCCGTAAATTAACGGTAACGGGCATATACAAAACAGGCATCGAGGAATATGACAAGACCTATGTGATCGGCGATCTTGACCTGATCCGGAAACTGAATAACTGGGGGCCTACAGATGTTGGCGGCTATGAAATATTTACGGCCAACTACAAACAAATGGATGATATCGGAACACACCTCGGGAATATAGTGTCCGAAAAGCTCTTCGTACGCACCATCCGCGATATCTATCCCAATATCTTCGACTGGCTCAGATTGCAGAACAAAAATGAGCTGATCATCCTCGTCATTATGACCATTGTAGCCGTGATCAACATGATCACTGCCATCCTGATACTCATACTGGAACGTACCAATATGGTGGGCATACTGAAAGCCCTGGGTATGCCAAATACAGACATCCAGGAAATGTTCCTGTTCCAGGCAGCCTACATTGTGCTGATCGGGCTTGCCATAGGGAATACGCTCGGGCTGGGCCTGGCCCTGCTGCAGCAAAAGATAGGCTTCTTCAAACTACCGGAAGAATCCTATTACATGTCCGTAGCGGCAATAGACCTTCGCTGGCACGAAATAGTGCTCATCAACGTATCTACCTTCCTGATCTGTGTGTTTGTATTATTGCTGCCCTCTTTGATTATCCGCAGGATCACACCTGTAAAAGCGATCCAGTTTAAATAAGCAGCCTTCCGCAAATAATGCCCGTAGCTATCGCAGCATTCAGTGATTCTGCGCCGCCCAGGCGCGGGATAGTGATACGGTGGGTACTCTGATCTATCACCTGCTGGCTCAGCCCGCGCGATTCATTGCCGATCAGCAGGATCCCTTCTTTAATCCGCTCAAATTCAGTGATGTTACGGCCATGAAGTGTGGCGGCGTAACCGGGCATATTGCCTGTTTTCAGCAGCTCAACAATATCCCGCTCTATTACCTGTACACGGGCAAAACTGCCCATGGTAGCCTGTATGGTCTTGGGATTATAGGTATCTACACAGTCCGGCGAACAGTACACCCTGTTGATACCAAACCAGTCGGCTATACGAATGATGGTGCCCAGGTTGCCGGGATCCTGTATGGTTTCCAGCGCCAGCGCCACAGTGCCTGTCAAAGACGCATCATCTGTTGCAGGCGGTATGTCCAGCAGGGCTATGGCCCTGTTGGGTGTGGTGAGGGCCGACAGCTGTTTCAGCACATACGGTTCCACCACTGTTACGCTTGGGCCCGAAAGCTTTGCCAGCAGCGCTTCCTGTTCGTGCACCCAATCATCCGTAGCATAAACCTCCCGTGCAAGCCCGCCTGTCAGCAGTTCCAGCACGATCTTATCTCCTTCTGCCGTGAACTGGCCGGATATTTGACGGTTTTTTTTATGCTGTAATGATTGAATATACTTAATTTGCGCCTTTGATAACATAAGGTCAAAACTATTCAAAAAATACCATAATTGATTTCATCGAAATGCAGCCGCCACATAGTTCCTCCTTTCTTAACCTGAACTATACAGTATTACTGATTGCCCTGTTAATGCTGACGGCCTGTTCCAACACCAAATACCTTCAGAAACACCAGAGCTTATATACCACCGTCTCCGTGAAAGTGAAAGGCGAAGGGCTGGTAGCCGCCGAAAGGCAGGACATCCGCAGCTCCTTAGCCTCCAAATCCCTGATGCTGCAGCAGCCCAACACAAAATTCATGGGCACCCGCATCAAGACTTTCCTTTATAACCAGAAATACAACGAGAAAAAATCCAACTGGTTCTGGAACCTCATGCTGGCGCCACGCAACCTGGAAGCCCCGGTGCTCTACGATTCCACCAAAACAAAGGAGTCTGTAAAAAGGATGGTGAGTTACCTGAACAACCAGGGTTATTTCTACGCTACCGCATCCTATACGGAAAAGATCAAACGCCAGAAAGCTACTGTTACCTACCAGATCAATACCGGTAAGAACTTTATCGTTAACAACGTATACTTCGATGTGCAGGACTCTGCCATCCTGAAGCTGGTAAAGGCGTCCCAACAATTCTCCCTCATTAAAAAGAATACGCCTTACAAGCAGGAGTCGCTGATCAGCGAAAGGGAACGCCTGATGCGCCTGGCCAAAGACGCCGGCTATTATAAGTTCTCCCGCGATGCCATCGAGTTTGAGATAGATACCCTGCATAAGGCCTTGTTCCGTAACCCGCTGAATCCCTTTGAAGGTATCTCCAACATATTCAGCGAAAGAAAAGGAATGGAAAAACCGACCATGGACATTACCGTGCGGATCAAGAACCCGGAGGATACCCTGACCGCCTGGGAATTATACCGGATAGATTCTATTTACGTATACCCCGATTTCCCGCTCAGCGCCAACCCTGCTGATCCTTCCTTTAAAACGGATACCAGGAAATACATCACCATCCGGTCCAGGTCAGAATATCTCCGTCCCAGGGTGCTTTCCAGGTCGGTACTGCTGCGTAAGGACGACCTGTTCTCGCAACAGCAGCAAACCAATACCATTAACCGCCTGTATGATCTCAATGTATGGAACTCCATTAGCCTGCAGTACAGGGAAAAGAAAGATACTACCAACAAGCTGGATGCTTACCTCTTCCTCACTCCCAAACGTAAACAGGAGCTGGGCGTTAACTTTGAGGTGAGCACCAGTAGCGATTACCTGATAGGCAGCGGCATCAGCTTCAACTACCGGCACCTGAACCTGAACCGGTCTGCCAACCAGCTGACCGTAAGCCTGAACGCAGGTGTAGAGACCATCCGCGATCAGCTGGACAATTTTGTGGTACAGGCCAAGCAGTTCGGCGCACAGGTGGATCTTACCTTTCCGCGATTCATTGCGCCTTTCCAGATAAGACAGAATAACCGCTCTTCCATGCGTACCCGCCTCACAGCCGGTTTTGATTACCTGTCGAGGATAGACCGCTTCAAGATCAGTAACATCAACGCCTCCTTCGGCTATGAATGGAACGAGACCGCCTACAAACGCTGGATCGTAAAACCCATCTCGCTGAACTACGTGGGCGTAAGCCTGGACCCCAATTTCCGGGATACCGTGGTGAATAAGAACCCTTACCTGAAAAGAAGCTTTGAACCGGCTTTTATAGGGGGAGAAAATATTACATTCATCTTCAGCAATAACGACATTTTCCATAAACGCCATAATTCCTACTTCCGCGCCAACCTGGAAGAATCAGGCCTGTGGCTCAATGGGATCAACAGCCTTGCAGGCACCATCTCCGGTCACAGAAGCGACCTGGAATCTGTAACAGGGCTCACCATATCCAACTATATCAAGCTGGAAGCGGATTACCGCCATTACTGGAACTTTAACATGCACGCTTCACTGGCTACCCGTGTATATGCGGGCGTGGGCGTGCCCTACAGCAAATCGCAGGTACTGCCCTACATCCGCCAGTTCACGGCCGGCGGCCCGATGAGCATCCGCGCCTGGCGTTTGCGTACACTGGGCCCTGGTTCCTATAAAGACAGTTCGCAGATTGCGCAGATCTTCCCCGACCAGACCGGCGACATGAAGCTGGAAGGCAATATAGAGCTGCGTTTTGACCTGATCCGTATGTTTAAAGGCACCATCAATCTGAAAGGCGCCACCTTCCTGGATATTGGTAATATCTGGATGATGAGTAAAGATCCTGCCCGCCCCGGTAGTGAATTCCACCTCAGCACCCTGTATAATGACCTGGCAGTAGGCACAGGTGCAGGTCTGCGGCTGGACTTCAGCTACTTCCTGGTGAGGCTTGACTGGGGCATTCCGCTGAAAGTACCTTATTACACCGGACAGCGCCACGGCTGGTATATCAGCGAATGGGACCTGGCCGATAAACAGTGGAGAAGGGATAATATCATCTGGAATATAGCGATCGGCTATCCGTTCTGATCCTGCCTGAATTTGTCTATAAACGCACTCACCTCTACCGCATCTGATAATTTAAATTCGCCGATACGTGTTCTGCATAAACTGCTGAGATGAGCGCCGCATCCCAGGGCTGCACCGAAATCATTGGCAAGAGAACGAATGTAGGTACCTGTACTGCATACCACCCGGAAAAACACCAGCGGTAGCTCGATCCTGGTCAACTCAAATTCTTTGATGAAAATATTGCGTGGTTCCACCTTCACTTCTACCCCTTTGCGTGCCAGGTGGTAAATGGGTTTGCCATTCTGTTTGATAGCAGAATGTATAGGCGGCATTTGCTGCTGCTCTCCCATGAAACGAGCGGTAGTGGCATGTAACAGCGCTTCGTCGATACCTTCGGTATCTTTATGCTGTTCAGGTTCAGATTCAAGGTCGAATGTAGGGGTAACAGCGCCCAGCGTAAAAGTACCGGTGTATTCTTTTTCCTGGGCCTGGTATTCATTGATCTTCTTGGTCATCTTCCCGGTACAGCAGATCAGCAGCCCCGTGGCCAGCGGGTCCAGTGTGCCCGCATGCCCTATTTTTGCTTTAGTGGTATTCCTGATCTTGCGAACCACGTCAAAAGAGGTCCAATGCAAGGGTTTGTTGAACAACAGTACCTGTCCTTCCTCGTAAATATTCTTTTCCTGGTTTTGATTCATGGTGCAAAGATAGTTAACAGCTGCAAGCCGCTAGCTATCAGCTGCAAGTTCTCACATTTTGTTCTGCAATAATATTTTAACATTTACTGCTTGTGGCTTGCAGCTTGTTGCTTGCAGCTTTTTTTATATTTTAGCGCCTTATGGCTTTACAACAACATAAAGACGCCAATATAAGATACCAGCAGCAGGTGGACAATTCCCGCACTTACGTGATCCCTTTCATTGAACAGGTCATGCCTGTCACAACGGGTTTGCGCGTAATGGAGATCGGCTGCGGCGAAGGCGGCGTGCTCACTCCCTTCCTGGAAAAAGGATGTGAGTGCGTAGGCGTGGATCTTGACCCGGTGAGGATCGTACTGGCCAATGAATTCTTAGGCACTTATGTGAACAGCGGCCAGCTCCGCCTGATCACTAAAAATATTTATGACGTTGATTTCCTGGGAGAGTTCCGGAACTATTTTGACCTGATCATCCTGAAAGATGCCATAGAGCATATTCCCGATCAGTCAAAGATCATCGGCTACCTGAAAAACCTCTTAGCACCCGGCGGACAGGTATACTTCGGTTTCCCGCCCTGGTACATGCCCCACGGTGGCCACCAGCAGATCTGCAACGGCAAAATGCTCAGCATGATGCCGTATATACACCTGCTGCCAAGACCTTTATACCGCTCTTTGCTGAAAGCCGGCGGTGAGCATGACAGCACCATACAGGAGCTGATGGAAATAAAAGATACAGGTATCTCTATCGAACGATTTGAAAAGATTGTACGGCAGCAAGGGTTTACGGTAACGCGTAAACAACATTATCTCATTAATCCAATTTATAAGTACAAATTTGGTTTGCAGCCGCGTAAACAATGGGGACCGGTTACGTATATTCCTTTTTTGAGGAATTTTGTGACGACTTGTGTGTATTATTTGGTGAAGCCTTGATCACCCCCGCTCATTCCAAATATCCCAGCTAGCCTCCGCCTGCAGCACCAGCATCTCATGCCCATTCTTAATGGCCGCGCCCTTCGCTGCTCCCTGCTTCAAAAACAAGGTCTCCGCCGGGTTATAGATCAGGTCATACAGCAAATGATGCTTCGTAATAAGCTCATAGGGAATAGGCGGCGCCGCATCTACCTGCGGATACATGCCCAGCGGAGAAGTATTGATAATGATCGTATGCGCCGTCATAATATCCTTATCCAGCGTATCATAGGTAATAATACCATCATGCGCCCTGCGGCTCACCACTGTATAAGGTATATTCAGCTTCTGCAGCACAAACATCACGGCTTTCGCCGCCCCGCCCGTGCCCAGTACCAGCGCATTGGTATGGTGGGGTTTTAACAGCGGCTGCAGGGACCTTTTGAATCCCATTACATCCGTGTTAAAACCGATACGTATGCCTTCATGGAACTGGATGCAGTTCACCGCTTTTATCTGCTCTGCTGCGGGGCTCAGTTCATCCAGCCAGGGCAGCACGGCTTCTTTATAGGGGATGGTAACATTCAGCCCGCGCAGGTCAGGCTGCTGTTCCAGCAAAGCCGGGAACTGGCTGATATCTTCCAGGGGAAAATTTTCATATATGCAGTCACTGATGCCTTCCTTTTGGAATTTCTCCGCAAAGAACCCTTTCGAGAAGGAATGACTTAAGGGGTAGCCAATCAGGCCAAATACTTTCATGATCAATTACGAATTATTAGGTTCCACATACCCTCCACATACCTTCCATATACCCTCCACATACCCCCGGTTTTTTGGGGGCAGCTCCTATTCTTTATCCAAAAATAAGTGGAAAGTGTCACCCCGCAGTCCAATTCGCATCGCTTCCAGGGAAATTACCTCATGGGGGGCCAGGTTGCCCAGATTGGCATTACAGCCAACCAGTTCCAGGAAATACAGCTGCTGCGCCTTCTGAGGGGCTTCCCAGATAATTTTTTCTGCCGGGATCTGGGTCAGGATCTCCTGTACCAGGCCTTCCCTCACCTCGCCGGAGCCGCGGTAGATACCCACGTTGCCGCTTTCACGGGCTTCAGCGATCACGTAAGTGGCCCCTGCGCCCAGTTCTGCGCTCATTAATTCGATCCATTTATACGGGGGGATGATATGTTCTGCGTCTTTAGAGCCTACCTCGCTCAATACCAGGCCCAGTTTGGCCAGTTTCTCGATATAGCCGCATTTTTCGGAATGCGGGATGGTGATAGAACCGTCAGATACTTCCATATAGGTGATACCGTAATCCTTTACCACTTTGATATATTCGTCCAGCTGGTTACGCACCAGGAAGGCTTCGAACAGTGTGCCGCCAAAGTATACAGGGATATTATGGGACTGGTACAGCTCAATCTTTTCACGCAGCCGCGGAGTAACGAAAGAGGTACCGAAGCCAAGCTTCAATACATCTACATGCGGCGCTGCCACTGACAAAAAATTCCTTGCTTCTTCCAAACTCAGGCCTTTGTCCATTACCATGGTCAAACCATGATTACGGGGCTTTTGTGTCCGGTCAGGGATCTGTGTAAGATTAAAGTTCATCGCTCAGTTATTTGTCTTTATGCCAAATCGGATACCAAATTATAAAACAGGCGCAAAAATAAGAACTATCTTTAATTTATAATGAGCAAAACGCCGAACGCTTAATGCTTAACGCTCAATGTATAAAAAAAGCTGACCGCGGAGCACATTTCCGCGGTCAGCTTTTTTATTTAAGCTTCTTTCATTTTTACTTTTTCTTCCGGTACCGGGCAATCAGCTCTACCACGCTGGTATGCTGAAGCAGGGCGGGGTCCAGCTCCACCATCTTCTTAAGCTGGCGGGGAGCTAGTTGCAGGGCTGTTTCCAGCTGAATAAGGCCTTCTTTGGTGCGGCCCTGTGCAATGAGCACAGCAGCCCGATAGTACTGGAATACCGGCTTACGGCCCACTTTCTTCTCTGCCTCGTCCAGCTGTACCAATGCTTCCTCAAAGAAATCAGAGATATAAAGGCCACGCACCAACTCCTGCCAGGAACTTACGGCGGATGGTTTCAGGCGCAGGGCGTGCATGAACTGGATCAGCGCGTCCTTGTTCTTTTCCAGCTCCAGGTAACATTGCCCCAGGGCGATATAGTATTCTGCACTGTTCTTATTGATCTTTAATGCGCTGGCGATGGATTTAACGGCGTTCTCCCAGTTGGCCTCCATCATGTAGGCCACGGCTATTTTATAGTGCAGCTTATCATCCTGAGGGCTCAGGTGCGAAGCCTTACGGTAGTAGTAACGGGCCTGGGTGAACTTGCGCATTTTTTCGTAGCAATGGCCGATAGCCTCGTAGATCACATCTTCGGGCTTGGCTATTTCCAGGTGCTTCTGTAACACTTCGATCGCATCCTGGAATTTGCGTAAACGGATATACGCATCGCCCATATTGCGGTAGGCGTAGTCAAATTTCTCGTCTATGGCTACGGCATACAGGTAGGCGTCTATCGCCTTTTCATAGAGCTTCAGGCCCTGGTAGGCCGTACCCAGGTTAAACCAGGCCAGCTGGTTGTAGGGATGCTCATTGATAATATTGGTATGCAGGCGGATACTTTCTTCATTGCGCCCGGTATATTCTGTCCAGAAGCAGATCTTATGGAGCGCTTCTTCGTTGTTGGGATCGTGCTCCAGCGCTATTTTCAGGCAGTCGAACACACGGTCAAACTCCTCCCAGTCATCATACACGTCCGCCAGCTCCAGTAACAGCTCCGTACGGTCTTCGCCATCAAACTGCTGGATCTGTTCTTCCAGCAGGGTGGCTGCCTTTTCATGCTGGTTAAGGGCCAGGTATATATCTGTTTGCAGGATATACAGGTTGATATCGGTGCTGTCCAATATAGCCGCCTTTTCCAGGAGCTCAAGGGCATCATTGTACTTCTTGGTCTCTATCAGGAGATTGGCTTTTTTCAGCAAAAGGGCGGAAGAATATGGAAATTGTTCTATGGCTATTTCTGCGGCCTGTATGGCGTTGGGCAGCTCGTCATGCTCATCGTAGTAATCGATAATCTGCTCGAAAGAGTCTTCGTCGAGGAAGGAATGAGACCGGCCAGCTCTGAGGTTTTCAAACTGCTGCAACAAGTCTCTTAACTCCTCAAAATCCTCGTTAAATAATGGAAAGTCTTGATTCATTACTGTAAATATAATAATTTTATCCAACCAGACAAATGTCCCTGAAAGGGAGCCGTTCGTGTAATATTTAACACTTTCTTAGGAAAAATCACTAAATTGCGTTAAGAATTTGTTATATGATATATTGAAAAGTTTGTACATTTGTGACACAATGAAAACGAGAACCTCCATATTGCAGTCTGTTTCATTGTCCTGCTTACTGGCAGGGATCTTGGTTTTGTGCAGTTTTTCCAGCAGGGCCAACGATCTTTCGCCCAACAGTGATAGTGATAAAGACAAAAAGAAAACGGGTACGGGCCTTTTTTCCGGCGCCTTACCTAAGACCAACCTGAGCCTGGATGGCTTCAGGTACAATGGTATGCTCAATTCTGAGTTCAAGCTGACAGCTAACAATACATGGAACTTCAAATCAGTGATGACCTATAAGAAAGGTAACGTCACTTACGTGTTGCCGTATAATTTCCAGGTACAGCAGCCTGCTAATATGCAGTTCCACAAATTGCAGTTAGTTCTTCCATTGAAATAAAGTATTTAAGGTAATTAAAAAGCCTGCAGCAAATGCTATGCATTCCGCTGCAGGCTTTTTCGCTTTCCGGCGAAACCTGTTCAGTTCCCCATCCGCTGCAACTCTTCCTTACTGATCACTTTATAGCCAGACACCGGTACTTCAAACATAGAGGACGGCACCGGGTGCAGGTCCAGCGAAGTAGCCGTAACCATCATTTTAGCACCCGTACGGGTAATGATCTCAAATTGCAGGGGTATCCCTTTCAGATTGACAAAACGGCGATTGTAGTGCTTATTTTCCGGTATCAGGTCGGGCGCATAATACACTTCAAAGGTCTTTCCGTCGGGCGTAGTGCCGATGGCCTTTTTGCAGGTATGTCCTACCAGCTCTTTGGTGCCCGTTTCGTCTTTGAATTGAGTACCGGCATACTGCTTCAGCTCTTTCTCGTATTCTTCCTTACCTGACCGGATCAGGTATTTATCCACATGATTGTCTATGAGCGTAACAAGGCTCTGCTCCTTACTGTTGATGAGATATGTATAGTGCACCACGTTCAGGTTCATATCTATACGGCTCAGGTGCCCGCGCATATACTGGGTAAGGGTGCTGCCTTCCAGCATGGCATCCATCTGCAGCTGTTCGGGGGGCAGCTCCAGCTTATACACGATCTTGGCGTCAGACACGTAATGCTGGGCATACAGTCGTCCCGCCGCCGGTAGGGCGGTCAGCAGGAGTACCAGCAGCCATTTGTTCAATAAGTTCATTTGTCTTGTATTGCTGTGTTTCATAGGTATCGGTCTTTACCAGGCCAGCTTTTCCTTGTTCAGAAAAGCCTGGATCCCTCTTTTGCACTCCGCATGTTCGCGGGTGGCTGCATTCAGCCGGGCGGCCTGTTCCAGCGCTTCATTCAGGGGCATGTCCAGTACCCCTCCTATCAGTTGTTTGGTCACTTTCAGCGAGTTGGCGGCAGCTTCATTACATAGGGCGGTGGCCACCTGGTTAACATAGCCGGCTATCCCGGCTTTGGGTACCACCTCGTTAATAAGGCCATACTCGCGTGCTTTTTCTGAGCTGATCAGCTTACCGGTCAGCAACAATTCACGGGCCCTTCCCTCCCCTATCTTTCTCACCAGGAAAACGGATACCAGGGCAGGGATGAACCCTATCTTTACTTCCGTATATCCCAGCTGGGCCTCCGGCGCAACATAACTCAGATCGCAGAGGGTTACCAACCCACATCCGCCTGCAATGGCATGCCCTTCTACCTGGGCTATCACTATTTTTTCATGATAATAGATCTGTTGCATCAGCTGCATCAGCGAACGGGAGTCCGCCAGGTTCTCTTCATAGGTATTACGCTGCAGCTGCTGTAAATATTCCAGATCGGCTCCGGCGCAAAAAGCTTCCCCTGCTCCTTTCAGTACGATCACCTTTACCGCCTCATCTTCTTCCGCCCGGCGGAACGCCTGCTGCAGCTCCATTACCATCGCCCCGTTCAAAGCATTCCGCTTTTCGGGCCGGTTAAGGGTAATGGCAGCAATACGCTGATCCACCTGGTAGCTTATAAAAGAAAAAGTGTCCTGCGGGTTGTGTGACAAGGTAACAGTTTTAATTGATAGCTGCCGTTCACGGCTGAGCCGGATAGCAATTTATTGAATTTGATCGCAAATCCAAATTAATAAACGTGTTATTGCTACCCTTTATGATGAGATGACCCTATCTTCTTCTCGTCAACTCGTCTTGTTTTCCTCGTCCACTCCTCGTGGCTTCCTCGTCCACTCCTCGTTCACTCCTCGTGCTATCTTAGTGAAACCTTAGTGGAACCTTAGTGCAAGCTTCCTGCAAGCTTAGTGAACCTTCCTCAGCAACATTAAAAAAGGCTGACCTTTCGGCCAGCCTGCGATGTTTATCTGGTTATTTCCTCGATTACCTTTCCTACACTACCGTTAGGCATCTGGATATGCAACATGGCCGCCAAAGTGGGCGAAATATCCGTCATCCCGATGGTCCGGTTGCTTTTGCCTGGTTTGATGCCCCAGCCCATCCATACCAGCGGAATATGGGCATCGTAAGGATACCACAACCCGTGAGTGGTGCCGGTCTTGCTGCCTTCGATCCAGCCCGGGTTCAGTACGATCTGGATGTCGCCTCCACGTTTTACGTTAAAACCGTTGGCGATCATGCTCCGCATGGGCTCAGGCAGGGTGGTCTGGTTCAGCTCCCGCAGCGGGAAAGCATTGGCAACCGCCTTCAGCGGCAGCAGCTGGGCTATTACAAAGTCGGTGATCTCTTTTGCTGATTTCCCGGCACTGGCAATAGCAGTGTGATCCAGGTAGAACTGGTAATTGCTGAAGGCCAGCAGGGCTTTGTTTACCCCGAAACGGGTTTTGATCTGCTCATTGAGGCTGGTCAAAGAAGTACCGTCTTCCCATACGCCGCCGGGCAGCTTGTTTTCCTCCATAAAGCCGGGTACGTGTGCAACACCATGGTCTGCGGTGATAAAGAATGTCCACTGTCCTTTTCCAACCTTTTTATCCAGGTAGTCAAAAAAGGCGGCCAGGTCTTTATCCAGGCGCAGGTAGGTATCCTCAATTTCTATAGAGTTAGGCCCAAACTGGTGGCCAACATAATCCGGGGAGGAAAGGCTGATGGCCAGCATGTCTGTTACGGCGCCGCCGCCCAGGTTATAGGCTTCCAGGGCCTTTTTGGCAAATTCCAGGGTCATGGTGTTGCCCCAGGGCGTGGAGGCGATGCTACCCGGCTGATCGCTCAGGTCGTGTGGGAAAGCGCTGTTGCTGGCGCCCTTGAATCTGCCTTCGTAAGCTTTATCGTCTGCCGTGCTAAGCTTATAAGTTTCAATGGGATACAGGGTGGTCCAGGGTGTTTTCAGGTACTGGACAGGCCATTTCTGGTCGTTGTATTCCTTAGCCCAGGCGGGCAGCTCGTTCATGTAATAAGTGCTGGTGATCCAGTTACCTGCGCTGGCGTCAAACCAAAAGGCAGCAGTGGCGCTATGGCCGGCGGGCAGAATGGCACCGCGGTCTTTAATGGCCACGCCTACTACTTTGCTCTGGAAATTGTTAGATAGCCGAAGCTCATCCCCAATGGTGGAAACCAGCATGTTACGGGGGCTCATCTTACCAGCGGCAGAGTAGCTGCCTACCGTATTTACGCTGGTATCCTCAGCGCAATACATGTTACGGCCTACTTCACGGCTGTACCAACCGTTGCCCACAATACCATGTATAGCGGGTACAGAACCAGTGTATACGCAGGTATGACCACAGGCGGTAATGGTAGGCGTATAATTAATTAACGTATTTTCGCAGGAGAAGCCATCGTGTAGCAGTCTTTTAAACCCGTTAGCTGTATAACGGTCAGCATAACGGTACAGGTAATCCCACCGCATTTGGTCCACCACCATACCCACCACCAGCTTAGGGCGGGCCGCTGAATTAGCTGCACGATCTGCAGAGGATGCTGAATAAAAGGGCTTGGGAGAAGTTGCTTTTTGCGAAGTAGCGCCGTAAGAAACAAGTGTTAAGGCCGAAACCAACAGACTGATCCATTTTTTCATGGTGTAATGATTGAATTTAACAAGTCCTGAGCTGTAAGGTATTATCCCCCGAAAGCCCGATTGCATGGTTCTATAATATTGAGTTTATTTGCCCCGGATTTTTTCGGTATGCTTTTGGCAAGATGGCTGCAAAAGTAATGTAAGATCGTAAAAAGTAATATTTTAATACATTTGTGCACGATTTTTAATGATCACAATTAATCATTAATTAACATATGGATATTTTTGAGAAACTGCTGAAACACCAGGGCCCTATCGGGGAACATTCAGAGAGAGCCCACGGCTACTTTGCCTTCCCAAAGCTGGAGGGCGAAATAGGCCCCCGTATGAGATTCAGGGGCAAGGAAAAGATTGTCTGGAGTCTGAATAACTACCTGGGCCTGGCCAACCATCCGGAGGTTCGCGCTACGGATGCAAAGGCGGCAGCAGATTTTGGTTTAGCCTCACCTATGGGCGCCCGCATGATGAGCGGAAATACCAATTACCATGAGCAGCTGGAAAAAATGCTGTCTGAATACATGGGTAAAGAAGATACTACCCTCCTGAACTACGGTTACCAGGGCATTATGAGTGCCATAGACGCCGTTTGTAATCGCAGGGACGTGATTGTATATGATGCGGAATGCCACGCCAGTATCATAGATGGCCTGCGTTTGCATCAGGGACACCGTTACGTGTTCAAGCACAATGATATAGCCGACTGTGAAAAGCAGCTGAACCGTGCCGTGGAAATGACCAAAACCACCGGCGGCGGTATCCTGGTAGTAACAGAAGGTGTGTTCGGCATGGCCGGCGACCAGGGTAAGCTGAAAGAGATAGCCGCCCTGAAAGATAAATATGAGTTCCGCCTCCTGGTAGACGATGCCCATGGCTTCGGTACCATGGGTAAAACCGGCGCTGGTACCGGTGAAGAACAAGGCGTACAGGATAAGATAGACCTGCTGTTCAACACCTTCGCAAAATCCGGCGCTTCTATCGGCGCTTTCATGAGCGGTGACAAAGCTATTATCAACTACCTGCGCTATAACATGCGCTCGCAGATCTTCGCTAAATCCATCCCCCTGCCTATCGTGATCGGCCACCTGAAAAGGGTGGAACTGATGCGCAGTCAGCCGGCTCTTAAAGCCAAGCTGTGGGACAATGTGAATAAGCTGCAGCAGGGCCTGAAAGAAAGGGGCTTCAATATCGGGCATACCAACTCGCCTGTAACGCCTATCTACCTGCAGGGCGATATCCCCGAGGCTACCGCCATGTGCCTGGACCTGCGCGAAAATTATAACATCTTCTGCTCAATCGTGGTGTACCCGGTGATCCCGAAAGGACAGATCATCTACCGCCTGATACCCACTGCTGCCCACAACGATGAAGACATCGCCCTTACCCTGAAGGCTTTCAGCGAAACCAAGCAAAAGCTGGACAGGAAAGAATATCAAGTGGCAGAGATCCCAATGGTGTAGTAGTATACTAAAGTATAAAAGACAAAAGGCGATGAACATTCATCGCCTTTTATCTTTTACATAGCATTAGCTTGCATTGGATACCCCAGCGGAAAAACAAGGGGCCGGTGGTTAAGCGGCCCCTGAACATAACGTTCTTTCACTAGGTGTAAAGTATCACTTAGCTTTCATTAGGACATGGTAGAAGCAATGGCGTCTTCATAGAATAGGAACAACCATTTGATTCTAACGAAGTTTATAATAAGTTTAAAATAAGATTATGAATTAGCTCTTGCGAAATATTGTTGCAGTATTACTCTCTCTCTATGTATCCAAAATTATGTCACTATATTGTAGAAAACATCACACAAAGGTGCCATTTTGTTAATAACTCGTTAAGTAACTCCCTGGTACATAAGAAAATGTGCATAACTTCGTTGCCACAGGTTTTCTCCGGGCACGTATACACTTAATTCCCCTGTTTTATGCTACTGTAATAAGTTTCGGCCGAATAACCGTAACACTTACGCTTATTCGGAATATTGAGCTATTCTCTCCAGGAATAGCGGACACTGCAAATGGCCATCAGTAGCCGCTGCACACCCGCCACGGATGTGTTATTAACTTCAGAGTGAATAATTCTCACAAGCATAGAAAAACAAAAGGAGCGGGTGATCTGATCACCCGCTCCTTTTATTGGATTGATTCGTTTTATTTTTCCTTAGCCCAGATGGCTTTCTATCGCAGTATCGTAGGGTTTCTTCCAGTCCTGAATCACGCCCCAGTCTTCCCCATCGATCACGATACGGTCGCCTTTCACTACGCCTATCTTCTCATGACGTACAGAATGATCAGTAGGATGTACCAGGCTATGTAATACCGCTTCGAATTTCTCCTGGTCTTCCGGTCTTACGGTTACCACTACACGGCTCTGGCTTTCGCCGAACAGGTAGGCATCCTTACGGAAATTGGGGTTGGTATGCACCTCAAAACCAAGGCCGCTCGCCATTGCGCTTTCCAGCAGGGTGATAAAGAGGCCTCCTTCGCTTACATCGTGTGCAGACTGGATCAGTCCTGCTTTATTCAACCGGGTAATGGCTGCCTGCAGCTCGTGCTCTTCTTCCAGGTTGAAATGCGGCGCAGGGCTGTACTCTATGCCGATGAGCTTGTGCAGGTATTCAGAGCTGTTAATATCGTTACGGCTGCGGCCTACAATGTATACCAGGTGGCCGGCTGCTTTATAATCCAGTGTAATGCGATGCTGCAGGTTATCCAGTATACCCAGCATACCGATGGTGGGCGTAGGATATACAGGCCCGTCGGGCGACTGGTTATAGAAGCTTACGTTACCGCCGGTAACCGGGGTATCGAACTTACGGCAGGCTTCGCCCATACCTTTAATAGCATGTACGAACTGGTAGTATACTTCGGGATCGTAGGGATTACCGAAGTTAAGACAGTTAGTAATGGCTACCGGTTCGCCGCCGCTGCATACAATGTTACGGGCAGCTTCGGCTACAGCTATTTGTCCGCCGATGTGCGGATTGGCAAACACATAGCGGCTGTTACAGTCCGTAGTAACGGCCAGTGCTTTCTTGCTGCCTTTCACCAGTACGATCGACGCATCGCTGGGCGCATTGGTAGTGGCGTTGGCAGTACCTACCATGCTGTCGTACTGTGTATAGATCCAGCGTTTGGAGGCGATATTAGGCAGTTTTGCCAGCCTTTCCGCTACAAAGCGGGGGTGGATGGTATCCGGTATGTTCTGGATATCAAAAGCCTTGATCTTCTCAAAGTAAGCAGGCTCCGTGTATGCGCGGTGGTATTGCGGTGCACCGCCGCCCAGTACCAGGCTCTCTGCAGGTACATCGGCTTCCAGCACGCCGTTCATATAGAATTTAAGACGGGGATCTTTGGTCACCTCACCGATCTGTACACAGTGCAGGTCCCATTTTTCGAACACCTTCAGCACTTCGGCTTCGCGGCCTTTGTGCACTACGATGAGCATTCTTTCCTGGCTTTCGCTGAGCAGCATTTCCCAGCCTTTCATGTTCTCCTGGCGGGTAGGCACTTTATCCAGGTAGATGTTCATCCCGTGTTCGCCTTTGGCGCTCATTTCGGCGGTAGAACAGGTGATACCCGCTGCGCCCATATCCTGCATACCAACCAGTGCGCCTGTTTTGATCACTTCCAGGCAGGCTTCCAGCAGCTTCTTTTCCTGGAAGGGGTCGCCCACCTGTACAGCCGGCAGGTCTTCTGCGCTTTCTTCCGTAATATCGGCGCTGGCAAAAGAAGCGCCGCCTATACCGTCTTTACCGGTGGCAGAGCCTACAATGAATACCGGGTTGCCTTCTCCATAGGAGGTAGCAGATACGGTCTCGCCTACTTTTACGATACCAACGCTCATGGCATTCACCAGGGGATTGGTGCCGTAGCAGTCCTCAAAATAGGTTTCCCCGCCAACGGTGGGTACGCCAAAGCAGTTGCCGTAATGGCCTATACCATGCACGATGCCTTTCAGCAGGTGCTGTGTTTTTTTATCGTTCAGGTTACCGAAGCGCAGGGAGTCCAGCGCGGCAATAGGACGAGCGCCCATGGTAAAGATATCGCGGTGAATGCCGCCTACCCCGGTAGCAGCCCCCTGGAAGGGCTCGATAGCGCTGGGGTGATTATGAGATTCGATTTTGAATACGCAGGCATAGCCGTCGCCGATATCTACCAGTCCGGCATTCTCCTCTCCTGCCTTTACCAGTAGACGAGCGCCGTCACGGGGCAGGGATTTCAGCCAAACGATCGAGTTCTTGTAGCTGCAATGTTCGCTCCACATTACGGAGTACATGCTGAGCTCCGTGAAGTTAGGGATACGGCCCAGGATTGTCTTTATACGTTCAAATTCGTCTGCGGTAAGTCCAAGCTGTTCTGCAGTTTCTACGGTGGTATGCATTAATTTATCTGTGGTTTCTACAGTGCTTTGCATGTATGTAAAGTATATGTATAAACAAGAGTAAGAAATGAAGTGCAAACCTACCTAATTTTCTGTCAACTGACAAGTGGGAAAGAGTCTATGGTCCATAGTCCATGGTCCATTGCATGTTCTTCCCTAAGCGGGATACCTGCTTTATTACCTGCATTCCAAAAGACTACTTATCTTGCGGATCACTCCATGGACCATTGACTATAAGCCACGGACTCCTATTACTTACGTATCCGGCGCCCTGTTTTACGGAAAGTATCGTCTTCTTCTATATTATTATTTTTGTAATATATCAGTTTCAAAACGCCCTCATCCATTTTTTTTGGTCAAAAATCAAAAAATCGTTAATTTTTGATGCTAAAATGTAATTTTTTAGCAAAAACTAATAAACTTCTTGTTTATCTTACGTAATGAACGTTTTTTTGTATTAAAATTACTTTACTTAGTATAAAAATCAATTACAGCATGCAATCTTTACGTTTCACGGCGCTGGAAGGTCTAGCCGGCGTTGATCTCAAAATCAAGCCCGAGCAGCTTAACGGCAAAATCACTGAGGTGTTCGGCAGCAATGTTTTCACGGGCAAAGTTCTACGCGAAAATCTGAGTGACGAAGCTTACAAAAGCTTAATGAATTCCATCAAAACCGGATCTAAGATCGAACGTAAGATGGCAGAGCAGATCGCTGCAGGTATGAAACAATGGGCGATGAAAAAAGGTGTAACCCACTTTACGCACTGGTTCCAACCCCTGACCGGCACTACGGCTGAAAAACACGATTCCTTCTTTACTATTAAGAGCGATGGTTCTGCTATCGAAACTTTTGACGGTGATGCACTGGTACAGCAGGAGCCTGATGCTTCCAGCTTCCCCAGCGGCGGTCTGCGCGCTACTTTCGAAGCCCGCGGTTATACTGCCTGGGATCCTTCTTCTCCCGCATTTATTATGGAACAGGGTTTTGGTAAAACACTCTGTATCCCTACTATATTCGTATCCTACACTGGTGAATCTCTGGACTACAAAGCACCGCTGCTGAAAGCGATCTCTGTGCTGGATAAAGCCGCTGTAGACGTATGTAACTACTTCGATAAGAACGTAACCAAAGTAACAGCTACCCTGGGTTGGGAGCAGGAATACTTCATCGTAGATGAAAACCTGGCTAACGCCCGTCCTGACCTGGTAATGTGCGGCCGTACTGTAGTAGGCCATGCTCCTTCCAAAGGACAGCAGCTGGAAGACCACTACTTTGGTTCCATACCTGAACGCGCCTACGCTTTCATGCGCGATTTCGAAGAAGAATCTTATAAACTGGGTATTCCTTTAAGGACCCGTCACAATGAGGTGGCTCCTTCACAGTTCGAGTGCGCTCCCATCTTTGAAGAAGTGAACATCGCAGTTGACCACAACTCCCTGCTGATGGACGTAATGACCAAAGTGGCCAAGCGTCATAAACTGAGAGTGCTGCTGCATGAGAAACCTTTCGCTGGTATCAACGGTTCCGGTAAGCACAACAACTGGAGCATGGCTACCGATACTGGTGTGAACCTGCTGGCTCCCGGCAAAACGCCGAAGACCAACCTCATGTTCCTCACTTTCTTTGTGAACACTATCAAAGCGGTACATGATTATGCTGACCTGATGAGGGCTTCTATCGCCTCCGCCAGCAACGATTTCCGTCTGGGCGCCAACGAAGCTCCCCCGGCTATCATCTCCGTTTTCGTAGGTAAATACCTGTTCGAAGTATTACAGGAAGTAAAAACCCGCGTAAGCAACAAATTCGACGAGCAGGACGAAGCGATCCTGAAACTGGATCTGCACCGTCATATTCCTGAACTGCTGCTGGACAACACCGACCGTAACCGTACTTCTCCCTTCGCCTTCACCGGCAACAAGTTCGAGTTCCGCGCCGTAGGTTCTTCTGCAAACTGTGCTTCTGCCATGACCACACTGAACACTATCATGGCTCAGACACTGGCTACGTTCAAGAAAGACGTTGATGCCCTGATCGAGAAAGGAGAGAAAAAAGAGATTGCCATCATGCAAACTCTTCGGAAATATATTGTAGATTCGGAAAAAGTTTTATTCGAAGGCGACGGCTACAGCGAAGAATGGGAAAAAGAAGCAGAGAAAAGAGGCCTGCCCAACGTTAAAACTACCCCGCATGCACTGGACGCCCTGGTTACACCTAAAGCTGCCAAGCTGTTCCATGAAACCGGCGTATACAACGAAAAAGAACTGCATGCCCGCCATGAAATACTGCTGGAAGATTACGTGAAGAGAGTACAGATCGAAGCACGCGTGATCGGTGACCTGGCTACCAACACCATCCTGCCGTCTGCGATCAGCTATCAGAACGTCCTGATCGAGAACATCCGCGGTCTGAAAGAGATCGGTTTAGGCGAAGAGGCAGTTAAAGCGCAAAAACAAATAGCTGGTAAAATAGCTGAACATATTAATGTCATCAGTGAGAACGTACAGGCTATGATTGAAGCACGTAAAGTGGTAAACAAGCTGACTGACAGCCGTCAGAAAGCTATAGAATATTGTGAAAAAATTAAGCCGTACTTTGAGGTGATCCGTTACCACTCCGACAAACTGGAGTTCCTGGTGGATGACAAAAAATGGGGTCTCCCCAAGTACAGAGAGCTGCTTTTCTTGCGATAAAACCGTAAGATTGTTTTGGTGTATGATTAGCCCGCGGTTTTCACCGTGGGCTTTTTCATTTTTATAAGTATAGCTGTCACCGTTAAACTTTCCCGCCCCTTCCCCGTCTATACATACCGCTGTTCTATCAAATGCGACTGATATCCGTCATATTGACCTTGCTGCTCATGGCCAACGCCTCGCACGCACAGGATGCTAAAAGCACCCGGACACTGCCAGGTATACCCGGTCCGGATACCCGCTTTTCCGTTAATCAAAACAAACAGGGGAAAATAATCAAAGAGGAACTGGCGTTAACAGATAAACAAAGCCAGCAATGGCAAACCCTGAACACGGCCTTTGAGGCCCGCATCAAGGAAATACTGCAGAATAATGCGCTCCCCCCTGCCCAAAAACAGGAACAATTCACTAAAGCGCAGCAGGATCATGAGCAACATATAAAAGCGTTACTAACTGAAGATCAATATCAAAAATACCTTCAATGGAACGCCAGACGCCTGGAACGGTTAAGAGCACTGAAGAGAATGGAAGATCGTCAGCTTCCTGGCAGAACAGCGCCAGGTAAGAACTGATTCAAGATACGTCATGGCTATTTCAAATAAGAACAATTAGGTTAAAGTAAAGCAAGTTCCCGCCCATCTTCTGGTGAGCGGGATTTTTTTTATTTTTATTTCCTCACTACTGGTACAAAACAATACATCATGCGAAAAAGATTAGTGCTGCTGGTCCTGCTTTTCTGTTACTGCTACGCTGCTGGCGCCCAGCAAAGAACTTATTGTAATCCTATTAATGTGGATTACGGCTTTTGCCCCATTCCCAATTTTACCACCCAGGGCAAGCACCGGGCCACCGCAGACCCGGTGATCACCTTGTTCAAAGGCGACTATTACCTCTTTTCCACTAACCAATGGGGTTATTGGTGGAGCAATGATATGCTGCAATGGAAATTCGTGCCCCGCAAGTTCCTTAAACCCTGGCACCATGTTTACGATGATCTCTGCGCCCCTGCTACGGTGGTCTTGGGCGATACCCTGCTGGTGATCGGTTCTACCTATACCACCAACTTCCCGCTTTGGATGAGCAAACTGCCAAACACCGACACCTGGAAAGAAGCGGTTGACTCCTTTCAGGCTGGCGCCTGGGACCCTGGCTTCTTTGCAGATGACGATGGCCGGCTGTATCTCTATCACGGCTCCAGCAATACCTATCCTATCTATGGCCGCGAAGTAGACCGTAAAACACTGCAGCCCATCGGCGAAAGAAAAGACCTGATCCGCCTGCATGATGATATTCACGGCTGGGAACGTTTTGGGGAAGCCAACGACAACACTTTCCTGAAACCCTTCATGGAAGGCGCATGGGTCAATAAGCACAACGGCAAATATTACCTTCAGTACGGTGCACCTGGCACGGAGTTCAGCGGCTATGGCGATGGTGTATACGTAAGTGATCAGCCGTTGGGGCCTTTTACCTACCAGGTACACAATCCCTTCTCTTACAAACCCGGCGGCTTTGCAAGAGGAGCTGGTCATGGGGCCACCTACCAGGATAAATATGGTAACTGGTGGCATGTATCCACTGTAGCTATCTGCGTGAAGAACAATTTTGAACGCCGTATAGGCATCTGGCCTGCCGGTTTTGATAAGGATGATATCCTTTTCTGCAACACGGCCTATGGCGATTACCCGCATTATATGCCCGATGCCGCTGCCGATGCTTCTAAAAGCCTGTTCACCGGCTGGATGCTGCTCAATTATGACAAACCGGTACAGGTATCCTCTACCTATGGTGGCTATACGCCCAATAAGGCAGTTGATGAAGACATCAAGACCTACTGGTGTGCTGCTACCGCCAATAAAGGTGAATGGCTGCAATCAGACCTCGGCGCTGTAAGCACGGTTCACGCCATCCAGATCAATTATGCAGACCAGGACGCCACCGTCATGGGCAAACAGCCGGGACTTTACCACCAGTATAAGCTCTATAGCTCTACCGATGGGAAAACCTGGCAGGTACTGACAGATAAAAGCCGCAACCAGACTGACGTACCGCATGATTATATCGCCTTGTCCAAGCCCATCCAGGCCCGTTACATTAAGCTGGAAAACATCCACATGCCCACAGGCAAATTTGCCATCAGCGGCTTACGGGTGTTTGGCTACGGCAAAGGGCAGACGCCTGACACGGTACAGGAGTTTATAGCCCTGCGGGGAGACAGTGAGCGCCGTAATGCCTGGCTTAAATGGAAAACGGTGGATAATGCCACGGGGTATACTATTTACAGCGGAATTGCGCCTGATAAGCTGTATACCAGCGTAATGGTATACGGCGCCAATGAGTATTATTTCAGGGCAATGGATAAGGACAAGCCTTACTATTTCTGCATAGAAGCATTTAATGAGAACGGTATCAGTAAACGAACCGCAGTGATGAAAGCGGAATAAATAAAAAGCTCCGGGCAGGAATACCGCCCGGAGCTAAATTTCTATTGGCTTGCAACGCACATCTGTCAGCTTGCACGCTACATCTGTTATCTTACATCGAACAGCTTTGATCTGTCAGGGTACATCTGTCAGCTTACATGACACATCTGTTGCCTTACGTCGAACAGCTTTGATCTGTCACAATACCTCTGTCAGCTTACCTGACACATCTGCCATCTTACATCGAACGTCTTCGATCTGACGCAGATTTCCATCCCCTTACAGCGAAAATCCCTGATCTTACAAAGGATTTTAACCCAATTACACCAGCTTAAAGCTTTCTGTAAACTTAGTTGTGAAGTTTCCTTTACGGAAATCCTCATTACGCATCAGCTGCTGATGGAAAGGAATGGTGGTTTTAACACCTTCGATCACGAACTCGCTTAAAGCACGTTCCATGGTGTTGATGGCTTCTTCCCTTGTTTGCGCGATGGTAATGATCTTGGCCACCATACTATCATAGTAAGGAGGGATCACATAACCGGCATAGATATGGGAGTCTACCCGCACACCGTGACCACCAGGTATATGCAATACCGTTATTTTACCCGGAGAAGGACGGAAGTCGTTGTATGGATCTTCCGCATTGATACGGCACTCGATGGCGTGCATCTGCGGCGTATAGTTCTTTCCTGAGATAGGAATACCGGCAGCTATCTTGATCTGTTCCTTGATAAGGTCAAAGTTGATCACCTCTTCTGTTACACCGTGCTCCACCTGGATACGGGTGTTCATTTCCATGAAGTAGAAGTTGCGGTGTTTATCCACCAGGAACTCGATGGTGCCCACGCTTTCGTAATTAATGGCGGAAGCAGCCTTGATGGCGGCCTCACCCATTTTCTCACGCAGCTCAGGTGTCATAAAGGGAGAAGGAGATTCTTCTACCAGCTTCTGGTGACGGCGCTGAATGGAGCAGTCCCTTTCGCTCAGGTGACATACTTTACCATATTGGTCGCCTGCTACCTGGATCTCAATGTGACGGGGCTCTTCCACGAATTTCTCCATGTAGATGCCATCGTTGCTGAAAGCGGCGCGGGCTTCTGTTTTGGCCATGTTATAGGCGTTCTCCAGTTCGCTCTCATGCCATACCACGCGCATACCTTTACCTCCGCCACCGGCAGTGGCTTTAAGGATCACGGGCAGGCCCATTTCCTTAGCCAGTTTTTTGGCCTGGTCCAGGCTTTCCAGCAAACCTTCAGAGCCTGGTATAACCGGTACACCGGCAGCGATCATGGTTTCTTTGGCCGTCATTTTATCGCCCATTTTCCGGATCATTTCCGGGGTGGGGCCAATGAATTTAATGCCGTGCTCACCGCATATTTCAGCGAAGCGGGCATTCTCTGCCAGGAAGCCGTAACCGGGATGTATAGCGTCTGCATTGGTGATCTCTGCAGCGGCCATCAGGTGAGGAATATTCAGATAGGATTCAGAGCTTTGCGGTTTGCCGATGCAAACTGCCTCGTCGGCAAATTTTACATGCAGGCTGTCTTTATCCGCAGTAGAATAAACAGCCACCGTTTTGATGCCCATCTCCTTACAGGTGCGTATGATACGCAGGGCTATCTCTCCACGATTGGCGATCAGTATTTTTTTAAACATTGTTTCTTTTATGGTTCTACTAAAAACAAAGGCTGATCATATTCAACCGGGGAGGCATCATCAACCAGTACTTTCACGATCTTGCCGCTAACTTCGCTCTCGATCTCGTTGAACAGTTTCATGGCTTCGATGATGCACACTACCTTGCCGGGAGCTACATCATCCCCTACACCCACAAATGCAGGCTTGTCAGGGCCAGGGCTGCGGTAGAAGGTACCGATCATAGGAGATTTGATTGTCACAAGGTTTTCTGCTTTGGCTGCGGCCGGAGCGGCTGCAGTCGTAGCGGCCGCTGCTGCGGCAACAGGTACGGCTACTGGTGCAACTGCCTGTACCGGAGTGGCGGCAGGCACCGCGATCACTTGTTGTACCTCGTTATCCTTTTGCTTTATAGTAATCTTAAACTTGTCTTCCTCTATGCTCAGTTCACTGATGTTGGACTTATTGACCATCTTTACCAGCTCCTGAATCTGTTTAAAATCCATGTAGACAGTTTTTGGTTTTTGAAATGTTCGTTAGTGTTTAGTATGGATTATTCTATTCTTTAACTCTTTCAATGTACTCACCGGTCTTTGTGTTCACTCTGATAGACTCCCCTTCATTTACGAACAAAGGCACCATTACTGTAGCGCCGGTTTCAATGGTGGCGGGTTTTAAGGTACGGGTAGCAGTATCGCCTTTCATGCCAGGCTCGGAATAGGTGATCTTTACCACTATCTTGTCGGGCAGTTCCACGCTCATAGGCTGTTCTGTTTCAGTATTGATCGATACGAACACCTCTTCTCCTTCTTTCAGGAACTGGGGAGCATCCACCATATTCTCAGGTAATGCGATCTGCTCAAAAGTTTCCTTATCCATGAAGTTAAAACCACTGTCGTCCTGGTACAGGTACTGAAACGCTTTCTTTTCAACACGAACAGGGAAAATGGTATCGCCGGAGTTCCAGGTATGCTCTATAGAACGTGCATTGTCCACACCTTTCAATTTAGCCCAAACTTTGGCGGCAGCACGGGCAGTTTTGTTCTGACCAAACTCTACAACAGAATACAAGCTGCCTTCCAGCTTTATGATCAATCCTGTTCTGATATCTGCAGTGGTAGCCATAAAATAGGATACTGATTTTAAGTTTTTAAAAATGAGATTAGGACTGCAAAAGTAAATCATTCTCAGAAATCCTCGCGAAATCCTTAATAGTACTGCTTCCTACGAATTAATTAAATTCTAATATATTCCGGAGGCACTACCCATTATTTTTTTTAGGAATGCAAACATAATGTAAGGACAGGTAATCTAGTAATTTTTTTGGAAAAAAATCAATTTGCAGGTGTCATTCAAGCCGTTCTGTACTAAATTTAGTCCTTATTGATCAAAACAGACGAATCATGCGATACCTGATGTTGTTATGCTTATGTGCCTTCCCTTTCGTTTTACAGGCCCAAAAGTCCAACACTCCGCCAACCGAAGCTCCTTATCTGCAGTACAAGGTAATACCGGCATTTCCACTGACCCTGCCCGACGGGCACATCATCACCAAAAATGATCTCCGGAAGAACATTCCCACCCTGGTTTTCATTTTCAGCGTGGAATGCGATCACTGCAAACAGCTGACAGAAGAAATGCTGAAAAACATGGACAAGTTCAAAAAAACACAGATCCTGATGATCACACCTTTCAAACCGGATCAGATGAAAGAGTATTATGATCATTACAAGATCAAAAACTATCCGAACATTATTATGGCCAGCGAACCTACCCGGCAGATCATGTATTTTTATAACATGCATTACTTCCCCGGTTTGTACGTATATAATAAGAAGCAAACGCTGGTGAAGGGATTTGAAGGCACTACAAAACTGGATCAGCTACTGCCATATATTAATTAATTCGGAACTCCTTTTTACTTATTTTTACTTTAATCAATATTCTTCACCCTAAATATTTGGATAAAATGAAAGTTACTGTTGTAGGAGCTGGCAATGTAGGTGCAACCTGTGCTAATGTGTTGGCCCACAGAGATTTTTTACAAGAGGTCGTATTACTGGATATCAAGGAAGGAACTGCAGAAGGAAAGGCGCTGGACACCTGGCAACAAGCTCCCATTGATTATTACAGCACCAAAGTGACTGGCGTTACAAATGATTACACCAAAACAGCCAACAGCGACGTGGTAGTGATCACGTCTGGCTTACCCCGCAAACCCGGTATGAGCCGTGATGACTTAATCTCTACTAATGCCAATATTGTAAAATCTGTTACCGAAAATATTTCCAAACATTCTCCGAATGCCATCATCATTGTGGTGAGCAACCCGCTTGACGTAATGACCTACTGCGCTTTCCTGACCGCCAGAAAAGACAGCAGCAAGGTATTCGGTATGGCCGGTATCCTGGATACGGCCCGCTACCGCGCATTCCTGGCAGATGAAATAGGCTGCTCTCCCAAAGATATCCAGGCGATACTGATGGGTGGCCACGGCGATACCATGGTGCCGCTACCCCGTTATACAACAGTAAGCGGTATCCCCGTTACAGAACTGGTAGCTGCCGATAAACTGGATGCTATTATCCAGCGCACCAAAGTAGGTGGCGGCGAGATCGTGAACCTGCTGGGCACTTCTGCCTGGTATGCTCCCGGCGCTGCGGCTGCACAAATGGTGGAAGCCATCCTGAAAGATGAAAAACGCATTTTCCCCTGCTGTGCATGGCTCACCGGTGAGTATGGCCTGAAAGATATCTACCTGGGCGTACCCGTGGTATTAGGCAAGAACGGCATCGAAAAGATCATCGAACTGCAACTGAACACAGAAGAAGCAGAATTACTGAAAACTTCTGCCCAGCACGTAAAAGAAGTAATGGATGTGCTGGATAACATGAAAGTGACCGCGTAATTAACTGATAGACATTATTAAAACGGGGACTGTGCCATTTCAGTCCCCGTGTTTTTTTATAGCGCATCGTGTATCTGAAACACATAACATTTTATCAATCAAACACTTGGCCGCGACGTTAATATTGCCGATTTTATTATCTTCACTTCCTTTAAATTTAGGTCACACACTGTTACTATGTCGAACATCGAAAAATTACTTGCGCAAAAGGCGTTCTCCAGCGAATACACTAAAGGATTGGTAAGCCTCATATTTGTAGGGAACTGGATCGTTGGCAGGCATCAGCAATTCTTCAAAAAGTTTGACATTACCATGCAGCAGTTTAATATACTGCGCATTTTACGCGGACAACACCCCAAAGCGGCCAATATCAATATGTTGAAAGAAAGGATGCTGGACAGAATGAGCGATGTATCCCGCCTGGTGGAACGCCTGCGTAAAGCCGAACTGGTGGAACGCAAAAGCTGCGAAGCCGACAGAAGGGCTGTAGACGTAAAGATCACCCCTAAAGGGCTTCAGTTGCTGAAAGTGATCGATGAAGAAATCGAGCTGCTGGAAGACTGCCTGAAGAGTACCCTTTCTCCTAAAGATGTATCCATGTTGAATAAGCTGCTGGACAAAGTGCTGTCTGACTATTAAGCCGCTCAGATTTCTTCCAGGTAATTCAGTTCCTTCCCGAAAGTTTCTTCTACGCTGTAAGCAGTGATCAATGCAACGCCTATACAGATAACCGCCACGATCGCACCGCTGTGAACATAGCTGAACCATGCCTGTAAGGCAGTGAACAGGGCAGAGATCAGGGGAAGCATGCCCCTGGCAAAATTGGGTACCGTAGTAGCTACGGTTGCACGCAGATTGGTGCCGAAGCTCTCTGCCGCAATAGTTACAAAGATCGTCCAGAAGCCAACGCTGAAACCCAGGCCGAAGCACACGGCATAGAATGTCCATTTGGTAGCGCCATGCATCTGGAAATATATGAACACAAAAGCGGCGGTGAACAGCAGGAACAACAGCATTACCTTACGGCGGCTTTTCCATAGCTGGCTGATCAGGCCTGTAGAAAAATCACCCAGCGTAAGGCCGGCGTAGGTAAAAGCAATAGCGTCGCCCGGACTGATAGCATCCCGCACGCCCATTTCTATTGCAAATTTGTTGGAGAAAGCGATCAGTATCCCAACTACAAACCAGGTAGGCGTGCCGAGTAACAAACATTTGAGGTATTTGAAGAACCGCTGCCGTTCTGTAAACAAAGACAGGAAGTTACCACGGCTGGTCTTAGCTTCTCTGATGGCGTTGAACATATGCGATTCCATCACGCTGATACGCAGCACCAGCAGCGCCAGGCCCAGTCCTCCTCCTATGAAATAACAGATTCGCCAGTCCTGCACTATTTTGGCGATAAAGTTCGCGGCCACTGCGCCGGATACACCAACAGTCGCCACGATCATGGTACCATAGCCACGTTTTTCCTTCGGCAGAATCTCTGATACCAGGGTAATACCGGCGCCCAGTTCTCCTGCCAGACCTAAGCCCGCCACAAAGCGCCAGATGAGGTAACCGGTAGTGCCATGTACAAAGCCATTGGCAATATTGGCAACAGAGTATAATAATATGGAACCGAATAATACGCTAAGCCGTCCTTTCTTATCTCCCACTATGCCCCAGAACACTCCGCCTATCAACATGCCAATCATCTGTATGTTGATCAGCAGCAGCCCTACTCCGGTATCTATCTCGTTCTGCGGTACCCCCAGCTCCTTTAGGCTGGGCACGCGTACAATCGTAAAGAGCAACAGGTCGTAAATATCTACGAAATAGCCTAGTGACGCCACTATAACGGCTATGTTAAAGATAGAAGCGGAGCGGTTTTCAGCGTTCATAAAGCGGAATAAATAGTAGTTGTATTGTTTTTCTTAGGATAAGGTGTCGGTAGGCGTCTTGCTGTCCTCATGGTGTAAATGCGGCTGGTGCTTTGTCTTTCCGAAGAACAGCTTTATCAGTACCGGTAAGGTGGTGATAAGGATGATGATCAGCACGATCAGCTCCAGGTGCTCTTTCAGGCCGGGGAAGGCTTTATCCAGGTAGTGCCCGGCCAGCATCATGGAAAATACCCAAGAGAAAGAACCTACTATATTATATAGCATGAATTTCTTGCTTTCCATTTGCACAATACCTGCCACGATGGGAGCAAATGTACGTACGATAGGCAGAAAACGCGCCAGGAAGATGGCGCCGCCGCCGTGTTTATCATAAAATTCCTTTGCCTGGTAGAGGTATTTCTTTTTAAAGAGGAAAGTATCCTTCCGGCTAAACAGCAGCGGGCCGGATTTGCGGCCAAACCAGAAGCCAACCATGTTACCCAGCACACCGGCAACGGCAATGATGAACATGATCACAAAAAAGGGCATATTGAAAAAGCTCTTGCTGAGCAGGTCTCCATAGATACCTGCTACAAACAGCAATGAATCTCCGGGAAGGAAAAACCCTACGAACAAACCTGTCTCCGCAAAAACGATCAATAACATCAGATAGATCCCTCCGTGCTCGATGATCCACTGGGGGTTAATAAGATGCTTAAAAAACTCTGTGATCTGATCCATGCTACATTTTATGAATAAAAATTCCAAAATTTCTAGAATTGCCAAAATAGCAATTTAGTTGTTATAATCCTGTTATATCTCTTGCAAGGCATCCCGGCCGGGCTCAAAAGCGCCTTCCCATTTGGACACCACTGCAGTGGCCATAGCGTTGCCGATCACGTTGGTAGCGGAACGGCCCATGTCCAGCAGGTGGTCTACTCCCAGTAACAACAGCAATCCTGCTTCAGGAATGTTGAACATGGAAAGCGTACCTGCAATTACAACCAGTGAAGCCCTGGGCACACCGGCAATACCTTTGCTGGTGATCATTAATACCAGGAGCATGGAGATCTGCTGTTCAATTCCTAGGTGCATATTGTATGCCTGGGCAATGAACAGGCTGGCAAAGGTCATATACATCATAGAACCATCCAGGTTAAAAGAATAACCAAGTGGTAATACGAAACTTACGATTTTATTATCACAACCATATTTTTCGAGCTCCTCCAGCATCCGCGGATAGGCGGCCTCGCTGGAAGCAGTGCTGAAAGCCAGCAGCAGGGGGGCTTTCAAACGGCCCAATAAAGGGAATACCAGACGCCCCAGTACAACAAATCCCGCCAGGCCCAGCACCAGCCACAAAACACCCAAACCTAAATAAAACTGGCCGATAAATTTACCGTAGGTCCACAAAATTCCCATTCCTTTCTGCGATATGATGGCAGCCATAGCCCCGAACACCGCGAAGGGGGCAAAATTCATTACGTAGCCAGTCACTTTCAGCATGATATAAGCTACGGCGTCCAGCGCTTTGATCACCGGCGCGGCCTTTTCTCCCACAGCAGCTGTTGCCACTCCAAAGAATAACGCAAATATCACTATCTGTAATATCTCATTATTCGCCATGGCCATAATAACACTGTCCGGAAACACGTGACGGAAAAATCCCCTGAGGCTCATATCGGCTCCGGACACACCGCTGCTGGCGTGGGTATCCGGTAAGGGCAGGTTCAGCGCGTGACCGGGCTGCAACAGATTCACCAGGATCAATCCCAGGAAGAGAGAAACAAAGGTAGCGGTGATAAACCAGAGCATTGTTTTACCTCCTATCCGGCCAACTGCCTTTATATCGCCGAGTTTGGCCACTCCTGTTACCAGCGTGGAAAATACGAGGGGAGCAATGATCATTTTCACCAGGCGCAGGAAAATGTCGGTAAGTATAGAGATGTTGTCTGCAAACTTCTTGACAGCTGTATCATTTCCTGAGTACAGGACAAAAACAAAATACCCTGTCAATATGCCCAGCACCATTCCCAGGAATATGAACAGGGTAAGCCGGTTAGATTTCTTCATGCAATTACTGGTTTAGCTTATATATAGCCTTCTTTAAATACTTAAAATTCCTCAAAAATAAGGTACAGGATTAATATTCAGCCCATACATGTTAAAATAAAACGGGCTTATTTGGTTTTAGATAGTTATATTTGGCGGTCTTAAAACAACAATCACAACAAATCAAACCACTTAATCAACCAACAATACTTCTATCATGAGTAGACTCTTTGTAAGAAAGCCACTGGGTCAATTATTATCTGAAGCTTCGGAATCCGAAAAAGGTTTAAAAAGAACGTTAAGTGCTGGATCACTGGTAGCATTGGGTATTGGCGCCATTATCGGGGCTGGCCTTTTTGTACGTACTGCAGCAGCAGCAGGTGCTCATGCCGGGCCTGCAGTAACCCTTTCATTTATTATTGCAGCCATTGGCTGTGCGCTGGCTGGTCTGTGTTATGCGGAGTTTGCTTCCATGATCCCTATTGCCGGTAGTGCCTATACGTATTCATATGCCACTCTTGGCGAATTGGTTGCCTGGATCATTGGCTGGGACCTGGTGCTCGAATATGCACTTGGCGCCGCCACCGTTTCCATTGGCTGGTCCCAATACCTGAATAACTTATTGAACACGCTTTTTCACGTCACGATTCCCTTTGAATGGTCGCACTCCCCCTTCCAGGTATCTGATGCCGGAGTTCATGGTATTATCAACCTTCCCGCTATTTTCATACTGCTGTTGCTCACCCTCTTATTGATCAAGGGCACACAGGAATCTGCTTTGGTAAATACGATCATCGTAATTGTAAAAGTAGCTATCGTACTGTTATTCATCGCTTTGGGCTGGCAATTCATGAATCCTGCCAACCACACTCCTTATATGATCCCTGCCGATGCAGGCGTTGTTCATATGAATGACGGGTCGAACGTGGATTATTCGCTCGCCCGAAACCATGGATGGATCGGCGTATTGGCGGGCGCAGGCGTGGTGTTCTTTGCTTTCATCGGGTTTGATGCTGTATCCACCGCTGCCCAGGAAACCAAGAACCCTAAGAAGGCAATGCCCATCGGTATATTGGTATCCCTGGCCATCTGTACAGTGCTGTACATCCTGTTCTCTCATGTGCTGACAGGTGTGGCTCCATACAAAGACTTCCTGAAAGCTGGTAGTGAAGCATCTGTAGCTTACGCTATCAATACATATATGCCTGGTTACGGCTGGTTATCCTTATTCATTACTATCGCTATCCTGGCAGGTTTCTCTTCCGTGATACTGGTGATGCTGTTGGGACAAACCCGCGTATTCTACTCTATGTCTAATGACGGATTGGTTCCTCCGGTGTTTTCTAAACTGCACCCGAAACACCGTACGCCGTATAAGTCACAATGGATGTTCTTTGTTTTCACAGCTTTATTTGCCGGTTTTGTGCCGGATCATATCGTAGGTGATATGACCAGTATCGGTACTCTGTTCGCCTTTGTACTGGTATGTATCGGTGTGCTGGTAATGCGCAAAACCAATCCGGAAGTGCCCCGTCCGTTCAAAACACCTTTGGTGCCTTTTGTACCTATTGCAGGCGCGCTGGTATGTCTGGCGATGATCGCTGGTCTTGGCCTCGGTAACTGGACCCGGCTGATCATCTGGTTAGCGATAGGTTTTGTTATCTACTTCGGATATAGCGTGAAACATAGTAAAGCCCGCAAGCTGCAGGCAAAAGGCGAGCTGCAGGAACAACAATAGCAGACTATAACTTTCATAAGATATTTCGGACCGTCCCGGCTAAACCGGGACGGTTCCATTTTACTGATAGGACATTAGCATAAACACTGTATTTTTGCGTCTCGATAATAAACCAACATGGGAAGAATTTTTGAAGTAAGAAAGGCCACTATGTTTGCCCGTTGGGACCGGATGGCCAAACAATTCACCAGGATAGGTAAGGAAATCGCCATTGCTGTGAAACAGGGTGGCCCTGATCCGGACAACAACCCCGCTCTGCGCCGCTGTTTTGC